>Ga0180732_1000020_pt1 | contig 239318 bp, 151 predicted proteins | sample KR11_01MetaG_FD_148674 | JGI IMG/M metagenome (GOLD analysis project Ga0180732, IMG submission 148674) | Groundwater microbial communities from the Olkiluoto Island deep subsurface site, Finland - KR11_0.1 MetaG | ecosystem: Environmental > Aquatic > Deep subsurface > Groundwater | place...
CCCCCAATAGATTATGGATTTTTGATTTAACTGATGCAGGGATTGATTACACTATTAAGATGGATAATCCATCTGTTATTGCTGAATATTAACTTCTGAAGGCTGACCACTTACGTTTTTTCTCTATGAAATTACGAAATTCAGGGTGAAAACTGAAAGGATACCCCACGCTTTAGCGTTGGGGAGCACTCATTTCAATTTATTCTATAACAGAATCCACTTCCCTCTTCAGGAGATTGATCTGGTGGCTGTCCATGGTGGACGGGTTAATTGAAAGCAACAGGATGGAACGGTTGATGGCCACCTGGTCCCTCAGGGATTGTATCAATTTCAGCACCGTGATGAAATTGTTGTTTGTTATTAGGTATTCTATGCCGTCCAGGAGTATGATACCGCCCCCCTCCTTACCAAGGAATTCTTCCAGGGAGAGGCTCAGTTTTTCCAGGTCCTTTGGCCTCACGGCATCCTCCTTGGAGACGTTGGAGAGCCACAGTATGGGGGTCGGGCCCAGTTCATATCTGTCCCTGATCTTTTCCGGATATGTCCTGGTCACACAGTAACCCGGCATTCCGTTGTCTATGCTGGACTTGAACATACGATATGACCTGGCTGACCTCTCCTCCGGAATAAGATATGTGAAACTGCGCTTCAGTTTCATTTCTCCCTCCAAAATCTTGTCCGACGCATCAGTTATCTTTTCCTCTTCTGGTTCGGATGGGGTGGGTTCTGCGGGCGATTCTTCTGCATGGGTTTCCTCCTGCACTATCAAATTAATATCCGCCGATTTCTTGGAATTCGAAGGGGTTATTTCCTCTGTTTCTTCATCTTCAACGATTTCTTCCGGTTCATGACTGGGAATCACTTCCGGTACATGTTTGGAAACTTCTTTCTTGGATTTGTCCACAACCTCCGGTTTCACTTTCTTTGGTTTTGGCTGTTCTACCGGGGGTGCGAGTTCCTCCCTGAGTTTCAGGAGTTCTTCATCATCCGGTGAGATGTCCAGGGACTCATTAATCAATTTGAGTGCTTCATCTTTCTTTCCGGCCTCACTCAGGGTCATGGCCTTTGCCTGGAGGAGTTCGGAATCGCTCGGTTTTCCTTTGTATTTCTTCTCCAATTCCTCGAGTTTTTCAAGTGGTTTTTTGATTTCATCGATTTCAACGTTACGATTATTTGCAAATTTTTCCCCGCATCTCGAGCATGTGCTTGAATTAGCGGGTACGATTGCATTGCACAGTGAGCACATCTTCGTGTCGTCTTTGGAGTATATCTGAACTATTCGCCTGGCAGTGACCTTTCCGATGCCTTTGATCTCACGCAGCTGGTCTTCCGTGGCATCATAAAGGGCTTCCGGTGTAATGTAACCGTTTTTGTAAAGGGCCATGGCAGCCGATGCCTTGATGTCAAAAGTTTCGGCCATATTTGAAATTGCGATATCCTCGTCATTGTTGATTATTTCCGTTTTCGTGCCTGTCTCGGTTTCTTCAGGTTCCGATTCGTTCTGTTGTTCGGCAGTATCTTCAACTTCTGGCATTAACGGTTCCGAAACGGTCTCTTCGGGCATTTCTGCAATTATTTCTGATGTGGCATCATTCATTTTTTCATCAACAGCGTCCTCTTCCCTTTGAACTATGGGAATTGGCGCTATGATTACGCTTGGTTCTTCAGCTTCAGTCTTTTTGGGAGGTGTCTCCGGCGGCTGAACAATTTCTTCCGGTTCTGGCTCTGAAATCTCTCTTTCCGCCATCGGTTTTACAGTTTCTTTTGGCTCGGTCTGTGAAGTCTCTGCCACCGTCATCGGAACCATTGTCGCAACAATCTTATCCTCTTCGTCATCAATGCTCAGCCCGTCAATTATCTCGGAGGTTATTGTCTCTTCCGGGGTGGGGACTTTTTTGGCAGTGTCAGTGGCCATCTTGATAATTTCGTCTTCTGGCTCTCCCGGTGCCTGTCTCTTTTTCTTGCTCTTCTTGATTTTCTCTCTTGTCCTGGTCTCTTCGTAATAAACCTCATCCTCATCCTCGAACACATTGTATTTCTGTTCGACGACGAGTTCCTCCTCATCCAGAAGGCTATTTCCGCATCTCTGGCATAATACCGAACCGGCATCTACAGTCCCCTGACATAACGGACAGATTTGCTCGTCGGTAATTCTCTTCTCCGGAGATGTTTCGAAATATTCCTTTATCTTCCTGAGTTTCGAATGGCTCATGCCGGGTATCTTCAGAAGTTCCTCCCTCTCTGTGTACTGGAAAGCCTCCGCTGTTGTTATTCCGGATTCGACCATTGCAAGCGCCAGTTCGTTATCTACATCCTTTATGACCGTGAATTCGTTCATTGCCTTCTTGATATTGAGTGCCGTGATGCCTATGAGTACCGTTTCATTCTTGATGGGCCATTCAACGATGTAATCTTCCTCGTCAATCTCCTCTACGATTTCCATCTGGGACGCATGGGTGGAATCGGCAATCTTCTCGAACCAGGCATCAAGTATTTCAATAAGTTTTTCACTCAGCTGAATCCTGATGCGGATGAATTCCTCGGAATCGAGCTCCATATCGTTTCTCATTTGCTGTATCCGGCGAATTATTTCACGGGAGTAGCCTTCAGCCTGGAGTTCATCATCCATGTTGGAGTCCAGGTAAATTATCCCATCGGTGAATTCAATGGAGACCACACCCTCGGGAAGTTTGGTTATGAATTGGACCATATCCGGAAGTATGCGAATGAGTTCCCCCTCAATGCCCAGCGAGTATTCTCCGGCTTCTATCTTCGGCTTGATCTCCTTGGCCGGCAGAACCTTGAGCATCCTGGCAATCTTGCTTTCCCTCTGTTTGTATGCCTTGCCGATGATATTGGGATTCGGAACAACGATAAGTTCCTGGCCGGCCCATTCCTGATTTTCCGGAACTATCTCCAGTTCCTTCACGTTCACCTGATGCTTGATGTAATTCTCAAACATCCTCACAGCATTGGCCACGTCCTCATTCGATGCACTTATGGTCAGTTTCTTAATCGGCCAGCGCTGGTTCAATCCTTGTTTCTGCCTCAATCTGTGGGAAATTTTAACGATGTTTTTTGCATGTTTCATTAATTTTTCCGAGTTATCGGATAATCGGGTCGCATCCACCTCCGGCCACGGAAGCATGCAGACACTCAACTTCTCCCCATCAAGTTCCTGGTAAATGTATTCGGAGATGAAAGGGATGAACGGCGATGCCATGACTGCCAATTTTGTGAGTGTCTCTCTCAGAGTGAAGAACAGAGCATCCTTGTCAGAAGATTCGCCTTCCTTCCATATCCTCTCCCTTACAATCTTGATATAGCATCTTGACAGGTCCTCCAGGATGAAATCGGAAAGATACTCTACCGCCTTGTCTGGCCTCGAGTTTTCCATCTCTCTTTTCAGATGATAGTTCAGGGACTCGGTCTTGGAAAGAAGCCATACATCCTCCGGTTGAAGGTTGAATTTCACCTTGTTGGCCGGATGGTCCTCATATTGCCAGTTATCCATGCTCATGTATGATGCGCTGAACACATAGCAGTTCCACAGGACATTCAGCACTCTGTGCGCATTCTTTATGTGTCCTGGATTGAAAACCACATTGCCGCAAGGTTCCAGCCCCAACATGTAAAGGCGCAGTGCATCGGCACCGTGAATATCGGTGGCGGATTTGATGTCGGAATATTCCGATAAACTTACATTCATCCGGTGGCCTTTCTCATCCAGGACATTGCCATGTACGAATGCCTTTCTGAAGGGAATTTTCTGGAATGCAATTATGCCGGCGAAAATCTGATTGAAGAACCATCCTTTGACCTGCTCCTGCCCCTCGCACGCCCAGTCTCCGGGCCACAGTTCATTGAAAGCCTGCTTCCTTCTCGGATAGCCAAGTTGCCCCCATGATGCAATGCTGGAGTCGAACCAGACATCGATAATATCCGGGACGCGTTTCATCAATCCCCCGCACTTCGGACATTCGATGCTGACGGAATCAATCCACGGTTTGTGGAGGTTCATGCCGTCGCTGTAACCGTTGGCTCCTTCGAGCTCATTGATGCTGCCAACCACCTCCACATGGGCGCATACATCGGCGATACACTCCCATATCGGTAACGGTGTTCCCCAATACCTCTGACGGGATATGCACCAATCGCTGACTTTGGGTATTTTCTCTATGTACTGAGAACGGTCAAGACAGTCCGGTGCCCAGTTCACCCCCCTTGCCGATTTCATCAATGCGTCGTTAATGTCACCTGATTTCAGGAACCATTGCTCGGTGGCACGGTGAATTATCGGAGAATCACATCTCCAGCAATGGCCGAACTTATGCGTTTCCTTAAGATCCTTCAATACAAATCTCAGGGTCCTCATATCCGCTAGTATGGAATTATTCGCCTCATCAGAATTCTGGCCTGCATATTTCATTCCCACCTCGGTTGTGAAAAGTCCCCTCTCATCAACGGGGGAGAACATGGGCAAACCGAAATCTTCACCAATCCTGTTGTCCATGGTTCCGAATCCGGGTGAGATGTAGACTGAACCGGTCTGGCCCTCGTATACTGAATCGAGAAGTAAAATCTTGTGGCACGATTCGCCCTTTGCCTTCTTGTGGAAATGGATATCACCCATCAACGGATGGAAAAACGCCAGTTTCCCGAGTTCGGATCCCTTGACGGACTCGATAATCTCGTATGCCTCGATATCCGCAATCTTGGCAACGTTTTCAACCTGAGATTCAAGAACAATAATTGTACTTTTTCGGCCCCCCTGCCTGATTGCCACACGGGCATAAGTGTAATTCGGGTTAACTGCTATCGCCAGCGCCCCGGCGAAGGTCCAGGGGGTGGTAGTCCACACGATGATGTACTCGTCCCTCCTGCCCTTTATCGGAATTTTGAGATAAGCAGAATGCCCCTCTCTCTCTGTGTAGCGAATCTCGCCCTTGGTCAGCGGGGACTCACATCTCGGGCACCAGGCAGTTACGCGCTTCTGCTTTTCAAGGTAATTTCTCGTGTGTGCTTCTTTAATTGTCCACCACACGCTTTCTATGTATGAATTATCTGAAGTGAGGTACGGGTTATCCCAGTCCATCCAGATGCCAAGGTCTTTGAACTGTTGGACCATTGTCTCCATGTTGCCATTGGCATAATCCATGCATTCATTGACAAATCTTTCGACGCCCAGTTCCTCGATCTGGGTCTTGTAGGATATGCCAAGAGCACCCTCGACCTTTACCTCCACAGGCAGGCCCTGCATGTCGAAGCCGGGTCTATCGACAACGTTGAAACCCTGGGCGCCCATGAATCGGGTGTGGCAATCCTTGAGGATCTTGTTTCGGGCAAGGCCGATATGGCATTTGCCGGCTGTGAATGGGGGTCCGTCAATAACATAATATTTATTCATACCCGCCCTGGAATTTTTGACCCTTCTGTACGCATATGTCCGTGCCCAGAATTCATTGATATTGCGGGCGATATCGGACGGGTCATATTCTTTCACTGGCGCTCTGATTTTCACTTGTTATCCCCTCATTACACGAGTCTGTAACCAAATACTGCTGTGTATAGGTTATGTAATAGAGGGTTAAAAAGTTAATGGCAATATCTCAGGGGGTTTCTGACAGAGCTAAAGACTTATGTTGAATTGATGTGTTTGATATTTTGATCAATCATTTCGTGTAATAATGTAAACTACCAGCCCCTAAAGTGGCTGGTGTTTGTTGCCAGGGCTGGAAGTTTACACAGGCAGCCATGCACCTCATTATCAAAGCTTTGGAGCTTTGATTTCATGTGGTGATATATGCACGGTGCATGGCGGTCTACCTTATGCATATATTCATGTAAATGGCCTCTCCCTGGCTTAAAAACCGGGGGGTTTCCGGCCTTTATCACTAAAACAACATAAAAGAAATGACGGACCAACAGGGATTCGAACCCTGGTTTAAGGCTCCGGAAGCCCTAGTGATATCCAAGCTACACTATTGGTCCTTTTACTTTATACTACAAGATAAACTAGATGTAAAAGAATCGAATATCGCAAATCATTCCTTTTTGCGGAATTCGGTATATCTGCAGGAACCGCAGGTGACCCTGTTCTTGTGCTCTGCCAGAAAAACACCGTCCCCGCATTTGGGGCAGTGCTTTCTTTTCCTGATGAGCTTGTCGTCCTTGATTTCGTAAAGGTCCTTCTTGGCCATGTTACTCAACTCCGCCCTTCTTTTCCTGCTTTTCGATAAGCTTGTTCCTCTTGAGAAGATACTCCCTCTCAACCTTCATGGCTTCCTCTTTTGTCGGATAAACCTTTGCATAGCCCTTTGTGTCATGGACGCCGAAGGACGATTCCATGTTGTCAACGATGATTCTGTCTTTAGGCACTTTCAGGGCTTTGGACAGTTCCTCTCTGACATTGTCTCTCTTGGGTGTCGGGCTGTTCGGGTGATGCAGCACGAAATGTACCTCTGTGCGGTTCAGAAGGTTGTTTTCCTTCTTGTTCTGAATCTCAAGTTCCATTGTTTCAGCTCCTTTTCGCAGCAGTTAAATCTTGAAATAGATAAGCTTTTTGGTATCCGATTCAAGTTCTACGCTCTCATCTTGTCCAGTGTATCATTCACCATCTTTCTCAGGATATCATCCACACGGTGAACGGACGCCCCCCTATTCGGGATACCATATATTAGGGTTGTGTTATGCGGAGCGAGTGCGATACAGGCCAAAGAGGCCAGATCTTCCTCACCTTCAACCACGATTCTCAGCTTCCTCGGATTTCTGATTCCATCCTCAATGGCGTTCCACAATTCCTGGGTTATTGTGCCCTGCGGATTCACCACTCTGATTTCCGGTTGGTCGAATGGTAGAAATCGTTTTCTCAGTTCTTCACTGGATTCCCTCTTTGTCATGAAATCCACAATGCAGATATCTGGATACACACCGGATTCCAGCAGGTCCAGAGTGACAATGTCCCCCACCGTGACAACAAAACTGCTCCCGGCAATTTCTTTCAGCAGTCCATCTCTGGAAGTGACTATTTTACCCACTGGCGCTGCGAGGGATGAACGAAGTTCTTCGGGCATCACGTAGAGGGCTTTAACGGACCCTGAGCGCGAATTTTCCATTTGATTGAATCCCCATCTTCCGTGCAATCTCTGAACGAGTATGATCCAATATTATTATGTAACCCTGCCATTCTCTGGAAGTCTGGCCACCGCAAACGGCGCATACCTCAACTTCGCTTATCAAACTGCAAACCTTGCACGCTCTAAGTACTTCAGCCATTTTCACACATCCCTGTTCCGGCTATGAGAAGAGTCCTATAGACCCTTCTCAGGACGCCTCCTTATTTTTTATATTGTCCTGAAGCCAGTCTAAACGGCCCAGGCCGGATTGCCTCATTGTAAGGCCGATCTTGCTCTCTCTGGGATTTCTCTCGTTGACGCTTACCGTGACTATTCTGGCCCTGACCTCGTTGTTCAATCTGATGTCCCTGCGGGTCTCCTTTCCGGTGAGGCGCTGATTATCCACATCCACGTCAATGTGGTCATCCATGACCTGGCTGATGTGAAGCAGACCGTCCAGCGGTCCGAACCTCACAAAAGCTCCGAATTTAAGTATCTCGCACACAGAACCTTCCACGATTTCCTGGTTGTCGAGCCTGAATATCAGTGCATCGTATTCCACATCCTGGTAGACTGCGCCGTCCCCGTGGACAATGCGCCCCTCTCCCATCGGCGTGATGCTTGTGGTCAGGACTATGAGGCTCTTATCTCCGACAATCTTTCCCTCGAAACTGTGCTGTGTCAGTTCCTGCGAAAGTTCGGTGAGGTCCTCTCCGAGTCGTTCAGGCGGTATGCGTATTACATCCTTTCTCTTTTCTTTCAAATACATGAGAATCACACTTATTGTGGGTCGATATAACTACTATTATAAATTAATTCGTATAGCCAAAATTCATCGTGGCATTAGGTAAGTGGTCAGCCTTCAAACGTTATTATTCAGCAATAACAGATGTGATTATCTGACTGACTATTGTAAACTACCAGCCCCTAAAGTGACTGGCGTTTGTTGCCAGGGCTGGAAGTTTACTGCTTATGCTGATTCATCTCAGCCCTGAAGGACTGAGCGTTCTCGGCATTTGTGCAGTAATCAATTCCTGCATCAGTTAAATCAAATTTTCATAATTTATTGTCATAACTATCTACCATAAAAGAGGAGAACTTTGTGATACGGACCACTTACCATTGTAAGAGGCTTCACATCAGTGACATCTTACGGCATTAGGTCAAGATTAAATATGAAATCACGTTATCACCCAGCGGTGATCAATACATGGACATTGTGTACATCGCACCAGTGATAGCACTGATAACACTTACTATCGCAGGTATATTTGTAAAGATATTGATGGGAAAGAGCACGGGAACGAAGGAAATGCAAGAAATTTCCAAAGCCGTGCAGGAAGGTGCAGAAACCTACCTCAAGAAGGAATATTCCTGGGTCGCAATATACTTTGTACTGGTCAGCGTTCTTCTGGGTGTACTTGCCTGGTTCGGCATGCTCAACCAGTGGGTTCCGTTCACGTTCATTCTGGGCGGTGTGTTCTCTGGAGCCGCAGGGTACCTGGGCATGATGGTTGCCACAAGGTCCAATGCAAGGACCGCGGCAGCAGCCAAGGAGAGCCTGAACAGCGGCCTCAGGGTCGCATTCATGTCCGGGAGCGTCATGGGCCTCACCGTCGTTGGACTCGGTCTTCTGGGCGTAAGTCTTCTCTACTTCTTCTTCTCAAATCAGCTTGATGTCATGATAGGTTTCGGTTTCGGAGCTTCGTCCATCGCACTCTTCGCAAGGGTTGGCGGCGGAATCTTCACCAAGGCAGCCGATGTCGGTGCCGACTTGGTCGGTAAGCTTGAGGCCGGAATTCCGGAAGACGATCCGAGGAACCCCGCAGTCATAGCAGACAATGTCGGAGACAATGTCGGAGACGTTGCCGGCATGGGCGCAGACCTTTACGAGAGCTACGTGGGCAGCATAATATCCGCCATGACACTCGGTGCAGCGGCAGTTACCCTGGCCGACCTCCCGGATTCGGCAATCTACCTTCCGATGATAGTGGCGGCCTTCGGCCTCATCGCATCAATCGTTGGCACATTCCTTGTCAGGACCGGCGAAACCCCCGAACAGTCGATTCTCCTGAAGGCACTCAGAATGGGAACCTACGGAGCGGCTGTGCTGGTGGGCATTCTGTCATATTTCGCAGTGTACTTGACACTGGCCGACAATGATTTCGGCCGCATGACACTGGACAACGGCGGATTCCTGGGTATATTCATTGCAATCATCATCGGTCTGGTGGCCGGCAACATCATCGGCTTCTTCACCGAATATTACACATCTGACAGTTACAAACCGACAAAGAGCATAGCCAAGGCATCCATGACCGGTCCCGCAACAGTTATCATAAGGGGACTTTCAGTGGGCATGATGTCCACGGCAATCCCGGTGATAACCGTCGGTGTCGCAATCATATCCAGTTTCTACATATCCGGCGGGGCAAATGACTTCTCGATCGGTCTTTACGGAATAGCTATCGCAGCCGTTGGAATGCTCTCAACCTTGGGTATAACTCTGGCCACAGATGCATACGGACCTGTGGCGGACAACGCCGGCGGAATTGCCGAGATGACACACCAGGGACCGGAAGTCAGGGAAAGGACTGACGCACTGGATTCCCTGGGAAACACAACCGCAGCAACCGGAAAAGGATTCGCAATCGGTTCGGCAGCACTCACCGCAATGGCTTTGCTGGCCGTGTATCTGCAAACCGTTCAGGACCAGACAACTGCTGACATAACACAGTCGTTAAGCATCATGACCCCCGAACTCCTTGTTGGTCTGTTCATCGGCGCAATGCTTCCGTTCCTGTTCTGCGCCATGACCATGGCCGCGGTGGGAAGGGCAGCCGGAAAGATTGTCACAGAGGTAAGGAGACAGTTCAAGGAAATCCCCGGACTTCTGGAAGGCCGTGAGGGTGTGAAGGCAGATTACAAATCCGCAATAGCAATATCCACGGAATCCGCCCTCAGAGAAATGATAATGCCATCCGTTCTTGCCATAGTATCTCCTGTGATAGTTGGTGTATTCCTGGGCGTGCCCGGTGTAATGGGACTTCTTGTAGGTTCCCTTACCAGCGGTTTCACCCTGGCCGTTATGATGGCAAATGCCGGCGGTGCATGGGACAATGCCAAGAAATACATCGAAAGGGGACACTACGGCGGAAAGGGCACTGCAAACCACAAGGCAACAGTTGTCGGTGACACAGTCGGAGACCCGTTCAAGGACACATCCGGTCCCAGCCTGAACATCCTCATAAAACTCATGTCATGGGTGGCCCTGCTCACCGCAGCGTTCATAATCGCGGCCAACAATGCCCTGTTCTGAATTTCGCAACAGAACAGATTAATTACCGGAAGGACATGGTGTAACGTATGGGTTACGCAGCATTATCCAACTTCAATGCCGAAGGTCTGGCTTCACGCAAATTACCCGAGAAGGTCATCATCTATGACAGCACGCTCAGGGACGGGGAGCAGATGCCCGGTGTCGCTTTCAAGCATGAAGAAAAGCTCAAAATCGCACGCATGCTGGCTGAAATCGGAATACCGCAAATAGAGGCTGGGTTTCCGGCGGTATCCCTAGCAGAGAGAAACATCGTCAGAGAAATAGTTCAAATGGGCCTCGGTTCGGAGATATTGGCCCTGTCCAGGGCATGTATTCCAGACATAGATGCCGCAATTGATTGCGATGTGGACCTGCTCATGCTTTTCACAGCCACCTCGGACATACATCTTGAACACAAGTACAGGATGACCAGGGAACAACAGCTGGACAAGGTCACAGAAGCCCTTGAATACGCAAAATCCAGGGGGATAAAATTCAGTTTCAGTACCGAGGATAGTACCAGAACTGAATACGATTACCTTGTTGAGATATCCGCGCTTGCAGAAAAATTGGGCGCCAGGAGAATCGGCATATCCGACACCACCGGATGCATAACCCCGACCGCGCTGGGTGCCCTGGTAAACAGGCTTTCCAAGGAATTCAAGGTTCCCTTTTCGGTCCATCTCCATAACGATTTCGGGCTCGCCCTGGCCAACGCCCTGGCAAGTATCGAGAACGGTGCAACCGCCGTGGCGACCACGATAAACGGCATGGGAGAACGCGCCGGAAATGTGCCGACCGAAGCACTGGCCATTGCCCTGGAGAAGATGTATGGAATAAAAACCGGAATAGACCTTTCCGGCCTTACCAGGGTGTGCAGGCAGATAAGTTTATTAGCCGGAGTTCCGATATCTAAGAATCATCCCTGGGTGGGCGAGAACGTGTTCAGGCATGAGTCCGGAATCCATGTTGCTGCAATACTTTCCGAACCATCTACATACGAATGCATACCGCCCGGGACCGTTGGCGGCACAAGGGAGATAGTCCTGGGAAAGCACAGCGGAAAGGTATCCCTGAAACACAGACTGGACATTCTGGATTTACAAGTGTCCGAGGAAGAACTCGGCCAGATTCTCACCCAGGTCAAGGATACAGCCCAGGGCGGTGGGTTCATGGACGATGCAGTGCTTCGCGACATTGTTCAGAAAAGGAGAAAATGAAATCATGAACGTTATTGAACTGACAAAAAAACTCGTTTCGATTCCAAGTCCCCTGGGGGATACCTCAGGGATTGAGGAATTCGTGTGTTCCAGGTTGGAGCAAGTGGGAAATGTCAGTGCGGAATTGCGGCCTGTGAAGGGCCTGGGCAACAATGTGATAGGCAGGGTATTTCATGGCGATGACCTTCCAACGATACTCCTCAACGGGCATCTGGACACGGTGGAGGTCTGCAAGGGCTGGAGCATGGACCCCTTCGAGCCAAAGATAGAGGGCGACAGACTTCACGGACTCGGGAGTGCCGACATGAAATCAGGCGTGGCAATCGCACTGGACACATTCAAGAAACTCGCCGCGCTTGGAACTTGCAATGTTATTTTCGCCGGCACAATCGACGAGGAGGGTGATTCCAACGGAGCTTTCGCGCTTATCGATGAAGGTATCCAGGCGGACCTGTGCATCATCCCGGAACCTTCCGGCGGAACAATAATGATGGGGTGTCGCGGGCGTTTGATCTTTGAAGTAGATGTCCGCGGAGCCAGCGCCCACGGTTCCAGACCGGAACAGGGTGTGAACGCAATCTCCGAGGCAGGAAGATTCGTGGGCGAACTGGACCGCCTGGAACTCCTCAAGGACGAGAAACTCGGCACGGGTTCGTTCTGCCCCCTTGAAATTCTGGGTGGGACCAGGACGCTGTCTGTTCCGGACACGTGCTGGCTCAAGATAGACAGGCATTACGTCCGCGGTGAGGACAGAGCTGGACTGCTGGAACAGTTGAAGAACGCCGTCGGCAACATGGGCAGCCATGCAACTTTCGATATTTCCCCGTGGAAAGCCAGGCCCACACCGTTTCTGGAACCATATATAACTGAGAACGAGGGCCTTGCCGAGCGCTTCACGAAAGCAGTTGGCAGTGAATTCAGCTATGGTAAATCGGTCGGTGATTACAATGTGTTCGCCAAATTCTTGCCCACGGTGGTGTATGGGCCACGGGGCGTAAATTGGCATTCTCCCGATGAATGGGTGAGCATCGAATCAATTCAGAAATGTGCGGAAGGTTACGGACGGTTCGTCAATTCCATGAATAAAGGTAAGAGTTCAGTATTCTGAAGTTTGCTCGTTAAATTGTAGTTTTTAGTGAAAAGTGATAAGTGAAAAATGAAAAACTGAGCATTTTTGTCCTTGAGAGCCGATTCTTTCATCATTTACCTCCAAACGTCACTATTCACTATTCACTTTACACTTTTCACTAATCACTTCGGCCAGTCAATAAGTCCGTAAATCTAAAATCTACAATCCCCAAATCTACAATCGCCATACATCTACAATCGAAAATCTAAAATCGTTATTGCTTCATTTCACAGAATACTTACGAATTAGCATAAACCTTTTATGTCCCTTGTGCATTGATGAGCATGGTGAGCGTAATGAAAAGGGTAAAGACGTATATACACGGCCTGGATGACATACTCGATGGAGGAATACCCTCCGGGCACATTGTTCTTCTGGCCGGTGAGCCTGGGACATTCAAAAGCTCAGTCGCGTTCAACATAATTTATAACAATGTCAAACATGATAACCACATTGCCTGTTACATCACCCTTGAGCAGGGCAGGGACAGCCTCATCCAGCAGATGACCGGGATGGACCTGGACCTGGAGGCAGTGGGAAACAACCTTAGCATCGTGGACCTTGGACTCATTCGGAAAAACCTGGAGAAGCTGGGCCAGCAGTCCTGGATGCAGATATTCAAGACCTATGCCAGCAACCTCAAGGAGAACATCGATTACTCGATCCTGGTGATAGATTCCCTTCCTGTGCTGACCATGCTGGCCGAGTTCACCAACCCAAGAACGGAGCTCTTCCATTTCTTTGAATGGCTGAGGGAGATGAAAATCACCTGCATACTCATATCAGAGATGAAATTCGGAAAGGAGGAATATGCCCAGATGGGTGAGGATTTCCTCTCTGACGGAATAATTCACCTCAAGATGGAGAAGGTCGGCGACGTGAACATCCAGAGGCGCATCAGGGTTGTGAAGATGAGGTCAACAAAACACAGTTCCGATTTCTATTCATTGCTTTTCGGAAAAGCGGGTTTCACGGCCACAAGGGTCATCAGCGAGTAGATACGATGAAATCCACAATGTCGCTCTGTGCAGGTCTGGGCCTTGGCCTGGCATCATACTGTCTGGTGCTTCTCATTTCCAGGGAGGCTTCCGTGGCTACGCTCTCTCTCATGGGCATCACTTCCCTTTCAATAATCGTTATTTCAATGTGGCTTCTGTGGATTCACACCCCGAGAGTGAGGTTCGACATTCCGGCAATGGCAACACAGACTGCGGAACCGTCTCCCGCCAAAACTGAAACCGTGAGCACCGATGAATGAGAATAGTTAAACCCAGGTTACCTGAACATCATCCGTTCTGAACCTCTGGTTAATGCCGGTTTCTTCCAGGCTCATCCTGATTCCGGCCCTGTGCATTATCAGCCCGGTCCAGGCAATCATTGCGCCGTTGTCCGAGCACAGTGACGGCGGCGGAACGAAGCATTCCGCACCCCTGGACTGGCACATGTCGGATACCATCTTGAATAACCGCCGATTCCTGACAACGCCTCCGCCAAGCAGGACCTCCGATTTTCCCAGATGGGCCATTGCCCTCTCGGTGACTTCCACCAGCATGGCGAAAGTCGTTTCCTGGATGGAATAGCAGATGTCCTCGGTTGAATGCCCCTCTTTGTTGAGTGCTGCGGTGAGAATACCGGAAAAAGAGACATCCATGCCCTTCACCGAATAAGGTAGCTGGATGAGATTATTTCCCTTCGCAGCCATGCGCTCGATGTTGGGGCCAGCGGGAAAAGGCATTCCCATCTCACGGCCAAATTTATCTAGCATATTCCCGAGGCCGATATCCATGGTTTCCCCGAAGACCCTGTAACGGCCGTTGGCATAGGATATAACCTGGGTATTTCCACCTGACACGTAAAGAAGCACCGGGTCGCTGCAATGGCATAGTGCCCTGCCAATCTCCAGGTGGGCAATGCAATGATTCACGCCGATGAGCGGTATTCCCAGTGAGAGCGAGAGTGTCCTGGCGGCGGTTGCCGCGGTCCTCAGGCAGGGACCGAGGCCCGGGCCCTGGGAAAAAGCAATGAGCGAAATATCGTCCTTGGAGATGTCGGCCTTCTCCATGGCGTTTCGGATGACCTCAGCGGCCTTCTCGGTATGGTGGTTTGCCGCTTCCCTGGGGTGAATACCGCCTTCCTTGGGCGAGTACATCACATACTCGTTGGCCAGCACGTTTGCGGAACCGTCCACTATACCGATCCCGAAGGTGTGGGCGGTGCCCTCGATACCAAGACATATCTCCTTTGAAGCCATCATATAACCTCAGTTAAATTGCATCAACTGAATTCTGGATAAGAGAAACAGGGATAAAACTATTGTTGTCTGTTGTAACTATTCAGTGAAACGATAACGATTGTAGATTTGGGGATTTTAGATTGTAGATTTACGACGGATTGACGATTGTAGATTTAGGGATTGTAGATTGTAGATTTACGACGGACGACATTCTGCTAGCAAAGATCTAAAATCTAAAATTTCAGAAAACCGAACTCTTACTGTCCGCTTGCGATGGCCTTCATCTTGTTCTTGATCTTGATCGCGCCCTCGACAACCTCATCGTCAACGACAAGTATCGGCGTGTACTTGCCTATGAGTTCGTGGTAAGCTGCATGGGCCATTCCATCGACGGATGTCATGTCCATTATCTGAACATTAAGGTCGGTGGGTATCCTGGCCTTTACATAGTCACATTTCTCGCAGTCTGGCTTTGTGAATAAAATCACTTCCGGTGTCATGAGCGCATCCCTCTGCACCGGTATATCGCGAAGGCTTTAAATCCTTTTTGATTGTTCCTGTCAACGGCAAACGAAAAGTCCCCAAAAGCGGCAAACGAATAAAATTAATTCAATCACCCACTCCCCCACCGCCCTCTCCCTCCCCCGTACATCCCGGGCAGCCTCCCCTAGACGACCTAGCATCCCGAAACGATTTTTCCGATACTGGCATATATTATATGCCCATCGGCATATTTATATATCGGGAGATGGATGAGGTAACAAGGTGCAAAAGTGAAGAAACGTGCGACAATTGTTATATCCGGCGAGGTTCAGGATGCTGGCTTTCGAGGAAAGGTTATGCGTATCGCTCAGAAGCTGGAACTTGTAGGGTACATAGAAAACCTTCCCAACGGTACCGTTCGTACAATTTGCGAGGGGGCAGAGGGTGCCATCAATGATTTTATTGGGAAACTGGACATTCACGATGACGATATAGACGTTGAAGATATTTCTGTTGAATGGTCAGATACCACCGGCGAGTTCGAGTGGTTCGAGGTTAAGTTTGACAATCTTGGTATGGAGATGTTCCAGGGTTTTGCGACTGCTGGGAAGAAATTAAGTGATGTTAGTAGGAAGGTGGATGGCGTCGGCCAAAAGGTTGAAAAAAACTATGAAAAATTGGATAGTATAGACCACCGTCTGGACGATGCACTGAACCGATATGATTTATTCGGCAAAGAGATTACAGTAATCCGGGAAGATATTGGTGATTTGAAGAAATTTGCCAATGAATTCAGCGAGTTCAAAGACCTTTTTGCGCTATATGTCAAGCACGAAATGAGCAAAGATAAAGCATAATTTTATAGCCCTCTTTTCCCATTCCCGTTCGAGACCATGCGAGGGAAGCGTATCCACAAGCGGAAAGTCATTGTCCAGCCATCATTCCCCAACAACCGGTTTTCAACCCGGCCCAGGCGCAAGAAGGTTGTGAAATGTCAGGAATGGCGGGAGGAAGAGTCCAGCGCATATTTTGGAGTTCCAAACTCCGCGATCTTCACGCCCTTCGACATTCCCAACCCGACAGACAACGCCCCGAAATTCTCCCATACAATCCACTACTCGGACGCTGGCGGTTACGCGCCAGCGTTCCCTATGCCCACTTTCGGGGCCTACGCCAACTCCTCCCGCGAAATCTACGGCGGCCTCTCCCCCACCGTCTTCTCCCTTCCCTTCACATCCCCAGGTAGCCTCCCCTAAACAGCCTAACATCCCGATATGATTATCTCGATGCTGGCATAAATTATATGCCAATCGGCATATTTATATATCGGGAGGGGGATGAGGTAACAAGGTGAACTGATGTCAAGATGGCGACTAATAGTATCTGGTCGAGTACAGGGAGTAGGTTACCGTGCATTAGTGAAACAAGTGGCATCAGAGATGGGCATCAAAGGCCGAGTGAAAAATCTGGAAGATAGAACCGTGGAAATATTCTGTGAGTGCGAATCAAACGATTATGAGATTTTCAAAGAAATCATCAGTGTGAAAGGCGACACCGTAAATCTTTTCGCGCCCACGGTGAGGGAGATAAAAGTATTTCCAGATGGCTCGGATGGCTATGTGCAGCCTCCTACATCATTTGGTCACTTCGAAATAGATTATGGTGCGAAAATGACCACTGCCGAGAAGGAGTCAATAGAACGGTCGGAAATCGGCATCCTCGCGCTCGCTGGTGTTAATGCCAATATCAAAGATGTGGTTGGAAAGCAAGACACAATGAACAACAAACTGGATACGATGAATACAACGCTAGGTGGCATAGGCACCCAGTTGGGTGACGCCCTGACACGTTATGATTCGTTCGGCAAGGACATGGGCGCCATCAGACAGGACATCAGCGACATGAAGCTTCTGGCCAACGAGATTCGCGATTTCAAGGACATTTTCGCCCGATATGTTGATTATCAGATAGAACAAGGAAAGAAAAAGTAGGTAAATGTTTTCTGCTTGCCTTCACCCGAAATAGTTTTAACCCCCCGCATCCATTCCTATCCGCTAATATGTCCGGGAAGCGTATCCACAAGCGGAGAGTTATTGTCCAGCCTTCATTCCCCAACAACCGGTTTTCAACCCGACCCAGGCGGAAGAAGGTGGTTAAACGCCAGGTTTGGAGAGAAGAGGAATCCAGCGTATATTTTGGAGTTCCAAACTCCGCGATCTTCACGCCCTTCGACATTCCCAACCCAACCGACAACGCCCCGGTGTTCACGGGCGGCCATGCATTGAATTACTCGGACGCCGGCGGTTACGCGCCGGCACCCATACCTGCTTTCGGGGCCTTCGCCAACTCCTCCCGCGAGGTCTACGCTGGCCTCTCCCTCTCCTTCGCGTCCGGGGGCAGCCTCCCCTAAACGACCTAGCATCCCGAAATGATTTTCTCGAAGCTGGCATGAATTATATGCCCATCGGCATATTTATATATCGGGAGATGGATGAGGTAACAAGGTGCAAAAGTGAAGAAACGCACAATACTCCGAGCGGGTGGAGAAGTCCAGAAGGTCGGTTACAGAGATTTCGTGCAGAGAGTTGCCAGGAAGCTCGAAATTGTCGGTTATGTCGAGAACATGAGGGACGGCTCGGTTCAGATTGTATGCGAAGGCGAGGAGCCGGTCATTGAGGAATTCAAGAAGGCGATTAAGGTAAAGGTCAAGTTCATCGACGTGGATGAAATTCAAGTTGTAGAAACCGCAGAACCGACCGGTGAGTTTCAGTATTTTGACATCAAGCGCGGAGAGATGGCCGAGGAACTTGGCGAAAGACTCGATGTGTCTATACTTTATCTGGACGCGACTAGGGAAGAATTGAAAGGTGAGATGCGGATTGTCGGCGAAAAGGTAGATGGTGTCGGTCAAAAGATTGATAGTATGCACACCGACATGAACACGCGCTTCGATACCCTGGATACCAAATACGGTGAGATCGGGGTGAAGATGACCACGCTGGAACACAATATCGGCGACCTCACCTGGCAGATAAAAAGACTCGTGGACCACGTTGTCGGGGAAGATGAGAAGAAGGACAGCGAATAGTTTTTAATTGAGGCTGACCAACAACGTAAGAGTTCAGTATTCTGAAATTTTAGATTGTAGATTTTAGATATTTGCTGGCAGAATGCCCAACCGTATTTTAGAACTTAGATTTTAGATTGTTGCTGGCAGAATGTCGTCCGTCGTAAATCTACAATCTACAATCCCCAAATCTACAATCGTCATACATCTACAATCTACAATCCCTAAATCGAAAATCGCCAATCCCCACCGAAAACACTTTATAATCATCCGACCTGAAGAAAACAGAAGGTAAGCTAAATGACGGATCTCATCACAGTATTTGAACCGATATGCCGCGAAGTGGAAGGCCAGATAAAAGGAGCGCTCGGCGGATTGGCAGGAATTGTGGTGAAAAGTTACTTGCCGCAGCATTGGATATTTGTCACCGAAACGGAAACTGTGACATTTGCCGTTGATTCAAAAGGAAACGCTTCGGTTGCAAACGGCACCAGTGCCTCGCCGGATGTGATAATCGGGATTGACCACAAGTATCTGACCGAGGCCCTGAAAACGAGAACGCGACCATCTTTTGACCCGAAGACGTTTGACCTTAAGTTCCATACTGCAAAGGGAAGGACAGCCTTCAATTTTATCCGAAAACGTCTGGGGCTGTAATAACATCCTCATCTATCCAGGCTCATCGTGTGAACGTGAATCCTGTACCCGTGTTTTCTCCAGAATGCCAATCCGTTTAAATAATCATAAAAATAATATCATCCGATTTTATTGCTCCAGTCCAGTACGGCAATGTAATTGAATCTTCTTTCGGCGCATTAAATAATCCAACCACTTTATAGGTCTGGTTGATTTTAAGATCCCAGCATTGAAAACTAACACTAATCCCCCCTGTTTTGATAATTGAATCACCGGCTTTCAGGACATACAAATCACTATTTTTTGGCGGTGGGGGCGGAGCGTATACCGGGCCAATCCAATCAACCACTGTATCGTTCAGGTAAAATACACAAATATTAATGCCCCATGTCAAAATTCTTAAATCATGGTCCCCGGTATTTGTAAGATTTATTATGAGGTTCAAAGTGTCATTTTCATGCATCCTGATAATTCCATCATGTATTAGTGCGGGCTTATCGCCCTTAATCGTGATAGACAAGGCGCTGTTATCTCCCCAAGTGTAAGGTTGCCAGAGAATGTACGCTGAAATAAGAAGAAGACAACATAAAATTGCCATACCAATAGTCACGATTCTCTTTTTATTCATGTACCTACCCCTCCAAGTTAATGCGAAATGGACTCTAAATACCTTTCGTTATCAATCTCGTTATTTATGATTGGACTCTCCGACTGATTTCACACCCATTCCACGGTGTATGTAAAAATGCCGTTACCGAATTCCCTGACCTGCTTCACGCTGCCCTTGCGCCCCATCAGCTCCAGAATCCCCTCCAGACGACCCTGGTAAAATTCTGCCCAGAGGTTCTGATGTTCAAGATTGTCCGTCCACATGTTCATCTTGATGACAACGTGTCCGTCGGCCACAATGACTGGCTTGTAATCGGCAAGCTGGTGCCTCCCGTCCTGGCGCTGCGTCGAGGCAAAGACACTTGTCGGGTCCATGCGTCTGAAGAGGTTCTTCCAGGTCGCCTCCTCGGTCATGGTTTCCCTGGATATCTTTGCGATGTAATCTTCCTCACCAGAGGTGATGAGCTTGATTTTGGACAGCAGGGTCATGAAATCTTCAAAATCGTACTTCTCCTCAATTTTATATTTATCAATGTCCATCCCGAGAAGATCGTAGCTTGTTTGTCCACGCCTCTGTTTTATGTATTTCAGGACTTGTCGGTAAAATATACCGCGAACCCACATATCTCTCATATGCAACGGAGAATAAGTTACGGTTATATTACATTTGTTACGTGGACGAATGCCACAAGCGGTTCTATTTTTCGGGAATGAAATCTGCGATAAATATCAGGAAACACTTCCCAGATTCTCATATATGGCACCCTCTCCCGGGGTTCTTCTCGAAATACCGCTGATGGTATTCTTCTGCGGGCCAGAATATTCCGGCCGGCGCGAGTTCCGTGACAATCGCCTTGGTGGTGCGGCCGGTCTGTTTCGCCATGGAATCCATTGCTCCGTTCCTCTGCTCCCCAGTGTAATAAAAAATTGCTGAACGGTACTGTGTACCCACATCCGGCCCCTGGCGATTGAACGTGGTCGGGTCATGCATCTCCCAGAAATGCTCCAGTAACTTTGGGAAACTCACCTTCTCCGGGTCATAGACCAGATGCACAACTTCGGCATGGCCGGTTCTGCCGGTGCAAATGTCTTCGTAGCTCGGGTTCCGGGTCTTGCCACCGGAATAGCCGACAACGGCATCCAGAACGCCCGGGACTTGCCGGAAATACTGCTCAACGCCCCAGAAACACCCGGCGGCGAACATGACCTGTTCCATAATTGACAAAAGCATCCGCAGGGATTTAATAGCTGTCCCGAAAGGTAAGCGTTCAGTTTTCTGAAATTGTAGATTTTAGATCTTAGATTTATGTTGAGAATGCGTCACGCCGTCACCGTCGTAAATCTACAATCTACAATCCCCAAATCTACAATCGTTATCGTTTCACTCCGAAACAATTAATCGCAGAACAGCCATTCCCTTTCCCGTGAACATACTTTACGGGGTCGTGGGAGAAGGCCTTGGCCATGCAATGCGCAGCCATGTTGTCATCGAACATCTTGAGAAACAGGGCCATGAGGTGAAAATAGTCACCTCGGGAAAGGCGCATGAATTTCTGAGGAAAAATCATCGCAACATCGACGAAATAGGCGGGTACGGATTCGCTTTCAATGAATCCGGAGTCGACCTGGATGCCAGCCTGAGAAAATTGTTGAACGAGATTCCCACGAAGGCGCCGCATAACCTGAAACGGTTCTTCCGGCTGAGCAAGTCTTTCAAACCGAACGTTATAATATCCGATTTCGAGAGCTTCGCCTATCTTTTCGGGAAATACAATCATATTCCTGTCATATCCATAGACAATATGCAGGTGATAAATCGGTGCCGCCTTGATGTGGATATCCCGCTGAAGATAATGGACGATTACCTCATGGCAAAGGGCCTGGTCAAGGCGAAGCTTCCGGGTTGCTATCACTATCTTGTCACCAGTTATTTCTTCCCCGAGATAACGAAGCAGAATACTACTCTACACCACCCGATACTCAGGAAGGAGGTACTGGCAGCCAGACCGGAAAACCGCGGTCACGTTCTGGTTTATCAGACATCGAAATCCAATCCGGATTTACTCAGGATACTTGATCAGGTGGATGAAAAATTCATCGTCTACGGATTCGGAAGGGATGAGATACTGGGCAATGTCACGCTCAAGAATTTTTCCAATGAAGGATTCGTTTCGGACCTGGCATCGTGCAAAGCAGTCATTGCGAATGCGGGGTTCTCGCTCATCGGCGAAGCGCTGCACCTTGGCAAACCCTATCTGGCAATTCCCCTGGAAAGGCAATTCGAGCAAATGCTCAATGCGATGTACCTGAAGAAACTGGGATACGGTGATTATTGCTCCAAACTGGATGCGAAAAATGCCGGGACGTTTCTGGGCCAGCTTGATTTATATTCAGAAAACCTTGAAAAATATACTGGAAACGGCAACTGGGAATTGCTTTCGCATCTGGATGATTTATTGAAAGAAATTGCCTGAACCGGTGCATGCCATTGGTTCAATGATTCTTGAACAGGTCAGACCTGTTAAATAAGCTTTTTACCCTATACATCCTTGTCGAGGAACGAGCGAATGACCAACGAATTCAACTTTGACTCCTGGCAGGCAAAAATGGTCGCCCTTGAGATCGCCAACGAGGTGGGAAGAGCCATCCTCAAGAGCCTCTCGAAGGAGCCGAAGACCGCCAGCCAGATTGCAAAGGCACTCAGCATACCGCTGCCGACCATACTGTTCCACCTCTCCAGGCTCGAGGAATCCGGAATAGTAAGCTCAAAGAAAGCGCTGGGCAAGCGGCTGAGGGAAGTAAAGGTCTACAGCGTCTCCTCGACGGACATAGTATTCAGAATAGGAGATGAGAAAGATGGATGAAAAGGACATGAGAAAGCTGGAAAAGGAAAGGGAAAAACTCGAAGAGGCCAGAGAAAAGCTCGAAGAGGAAAAGCAGAGGCTGGAAGACGAACGCCAGGCAATGGAAGATGAGCGTCAAGCAATGGAAGACGAACGCCAGGCAATGGAAGACGAGCGCGAGAGCCAGAAAGAAGAAATGGAAGACATGAAAGAAGAAGAACGCGAGAAGGCCAGGGAAAAACTCAAGCAGAACAGGAAGTTCCTCAGGGAAAAGGCAGAAAAGCTCACCGAGGCACAGCGCGAGAAGCTCGAAAAGATGGCCCATGATATCGAAATAACCATGGAAGGTGTCCAGGAACAGATAGAGAATAGCATCGCCGGCATAGATTTCGATGCCATCGGAGAGAACATCCATAAGGACATGAAAAACATGGAGAAGGGCCTGAAGGACATGGAAAAGAACATCAGGATTACCATAAAAGACACGAAAAATGTCGGCATTCTCAACCTGAAGGACATAACGGCCGAGGAACTGGACAAGATGGGCGAGATCCGGAACTCCGGAATAATCATTGCCCCGGAGGAGTTGATTGGCAAGGTTTCTTCGAAGATAGCCAAGAACACGGGCACCGTCATCCCTTACAAGAAAGGCTGGCGCATCTATTCCGGCCATACGGAAATAGACAAGTCCATGCTGGACGCACTGGACGAACCAATCGAGTTCATACACACAGGCTACCTGAGAATCTGCGATGACGTAACTTCGGACATGATAAAGGCCAAGATTAAGGCATTCCACAATTACGGGCATGTGTCCGCAACCGAGAAAACTTACGGAATAATCATGGCCAGATGCCTTGAGAATTACGGCGAGATATCGAAGAACGGCGACGACGATGATGATGACGACGACTGAACAATAATACTGGCAATATTTCCTTTTCTATTGCCAGTATCAATCTTTATTGTAAACATGTCGAGATAACTCTGGCTTTCAAGCCGGAGATTAATCGACATATACAATAAACGAGAAAGGCCGTTGCATGCCGTACTAATGCAACCAAAGTAAATCGAAGTCACCAGGCTTCGATTGTTCAGGCATGCAACTTATTATGGTAAACTTCCAGACCCGAATCCGCTAGCAATAACTTCAAGAGGTAACTCCAGCAACTTTAGGGGCTGGTAGTTTATATGCACCCAATTTCAGGCTCATCAATGGCAATCCATCATACTGGATTTTACTGATGTCCCGGTCCTCGTGAAGGATTTCCACTCTGAATCCTGCTTTCTTCACAATGGCCAGATAATCATCCATCAGCAGGGCGCCGCCAACGCATCCGGCTACCAGATCCGGGTCTGATTTCTGTTCCTCGCTCAATTCAGCCAGCAGCACTATGTCTGAAACATACATTCTGCCGTTCTTCTTCAGTACCCTGTACGCATCTCTGTAAACTGCCAATTTGTCGGGAGCCAGATTTATCACGCAATTTGAAATTATGACGTCAATTGAATTGTCATCGACCGGAAGCTGGTGAATGTACCCCTTCCTGAACTCGACATTCCCGAATCCGTGCTTTTCGGCATTCTTCCTTGCGAGTTCAAGCATCCCGTCGGTCATGTCCACCCCGATTACCTTTCCGGACCTGCCGACCTTTCTGGCAGCCAGGAAGCAATCGAATCCGGCACCGGAGCCTAGGTCAAGGACAGTGTCACCTTCCATGATATTCCCCAATGCCAGTGGGTTACCGCACCCGAGTCCGAGGTTCGCTTCCGGAACATTGGCCAGTTCTTCGTCAGAATATCCAATCATCCTGCCGATGTCCTCGGGTCCGGCGTCACAACCGCAGGAGTCACAGCAACCCGTTCCATTTGTGGCCACCTTGGAATAGTGCTTTTTTACAACCTGGATAATCTCTTCGTCTTTCATGATACCGGAATATGCATACCTACTACATAAGACCATACCAGTAAGTGGTTTCACATCCGTGGCCTCTTGCCAATACCAGAAAGTATTATAGCAAAATGCATATCCGCAACAGATGAACGCATTCTACGTCGGAGGAATCATCGGTTTCGGGCCGGCACTGTTCCTGATATGGTTCAGCCTGCGCAAATATTCTTACCCCTATGTGGAGGGCTCACTGTTCGAGGACCGGAAGGTCTTCTTCTTGCTGGCCGTGGGGATGGTCGCCGGGACTTTTCTGTTCACCTTGGAGAGGTTTCTCTACCCGTTCTTCGTAATTGAGGAAAGCGTGAGCTTGTTCATGTTCATACTCATTTATGTGCTTGCTTTTCCTTTCCTGGAAGATATTTTCAAGTTCGTGGTCATCAATTACAAGGGATACCAGGGCCGTTTCGACAGCACGTTTTACGGACTAGCTCTTGGGGCCGGTTACTCGGCTACCGCAATACTCGGCTACGTGATTATCGAAATGGCCAGAGCGGATTCCTCTCTCATAACCATCGCTCCGGAAAGCTGGATTGGCCTGATATTCTTCTCTGCCTGCACCGCACTGATTCACTGTTCTGTCGGAGCCACGCTGGGCAACTCCACCGGCAAGAATCTCGGGCTCAGGGGCATGATACCGGCACTCATCCCGCATATGGCATTCAACCTGCTCATGTTCCCATGGTTCGTCTATGGCCAACTGTGGTACAGCCTCATAATCGTCATACCCTTCTCGGTATTGGTATTCCACAATGTATACACCCATATCATACCGGAATCGCTGCCTCCGGAGATCCAAAAGGAGATGCGCCGGAACATCAGGAAGAGAATCGAAAAGAGGCAATGAGTTTAATTATCATGAAATTAATGTTATGCCGGTAACATGTCAGGCATTTCCAATTCTACCACAGGATCATTGCCGCCACCGCCGCCGGACTGGCAACCCCAGTACCATGCACCGCCACCGAAAAGGAAGAGCAGGGCCGGCAAGATTCTGGCAATACTGCTTGTTCTTCTGATACTGTTCTCCATTCTGTTCTACACACCTATCGGCAAAATGTTTCTTGCTGGCATTACGGGAAACAGCTATCCGTCGGACTCCACATTCAGGCTGACCAGGGAGATAGAAATTGACGTGGACAACGGAGATATCAATTATCTGTGCGACATACCGCTTCCTGGTACTGTGGCGTATTCCGCGGGCAACGCCCAGAGGATTAACAAAGTTAACACACAGCCCGTGGCGACAAACTCGGACAAGTACGGTAATTCATGGTTGGAATGGAGCGGTTCGACCGACGGAACTGTTACTTTTGAAGTTACATACTGGGCCACGGTCAACACGATAATATGGGACATCGGGTCGGGCAATTCCGGAATGGTCTCGGATATTCCTTCGGGGCTGGCGGATGTCCAGACCGGCAATGAATTGGAAATCCTGGATTCAGCGGACAACCCAACCGGAGAATACAAGATATGGCCGACGCATGTCACGATAAGCAAGCTGGCTAACGGCCTGACTTCGGATGACCTCACTGTGTATGACAATGTGAAACGGATTTACAATTACGTAAGGGGCAACGTGGATTATCTGACTGTATCCGGCTCCGAAGCGAAGTCCTGCCTCCAGACCCTGGCGGACGGCACCGGAGATTGCGACGACCAGTCCATACTCCTGATTTCGCTCTGCCGGAGCATCGGCATTCCTTCCTGGCTGGCCTTCGGAACCCTCTACGATAGTATCCGAAATGAGTGGGGTGCGCATGCCTGGGCGGAGGTATATATCCCGCTGCAGGACGGCACCGGGGAGGGCGTGACCATTGACACGGCAAACAAAGAGTTCCTTGTCAGAAACTGCAACCGATTGGAGGAATGGAAGAGCGACGGGATCGGCGACCACCTTGCAGATTACTACAACATACTGTCTTACAATTATTCCATGCTGAACCCGCACCAGTTACCGCCTGAGGTTACAGTCAGTGAGAATTATTCCGGCGAATACGCCGCATCGGAGGAAATGGTCTATGCGCTATTCGATATTTACTTGGAAAGCGGCCTGGATAACCTGACGGAAATTGCTGTCAGTCTTTCAAGTAAGAGTTCAGGTTTCTGAAATTTTTGATTCTAGATTTTAGATCTTAGATTTTGTTGATAATGCGTCACGCCGTCAATCCGTCGTAAATCTACAATCACTAAATCGAAAATCGCTCACCCACCCACAAAAAGTATAATAAACACCTGCTTTATCTCACAAACATGTTCAGCAGCATATCTGAAATAATGTGCATAGACTGTGCGGGAAAGGAAGTTTCCATAAGGGGCTGGGTACACCGGACCCGAAGCGGCGGAAAAATTGTTTTCTCCACAATACGCGACCACACGGGCATAATCCAGGTGACTACCAAGAAAGGTAATCTGCCGGACGAGCAATTCGATAATGCCCTGAAGATGCTGGTTGAGTCATCGGTTGAGATAACCGGCATCGTGAAGGAGGACGTTCGCTCCCCTGGCGGTTATGAGCTCCTGGTCTCGAATTTCAATGTGCTGGCCTTTGCCGAACCCTATCCCATACAGAAGGATCAGAGCGAGGAATGGCTCAGGGAGAAACGCCACCTCTGGATACGCTCCAGGAGAATGATGGCCATTCTTAAAATTCGGTCCACGCTCACCGGTGCAATTCACGATTTCTTCAGGGAACTGGGATATTACGAATTCACCCCGCCCATATTCACGCCCAATGCCTGCGAGGGAGGTTCCACGCTCTTCGAGGTTAAGTACTACGAGCAGAAAGTTTATCTGACTCAAACTTGGCAATTGTATGCCGAGGCAATGATATTCTCCCTGGAAAAGATTTATGATGTGAGTCCCACGTTCCGCTCTGAAAAATCCAAGACATCAAGGCATCTCACGGAATTCTGGATGGCCGAAATGGAAGCAGCGTGGTTAACTTATCACGATGTGATCAAGATAGCCAAGGACGAGTTGAAATTCATCATTCGCAGGGTGCTGGAGAGGAACCGCCCGGATCTGGAACTTCTCGAAGTGAACACGGCCAAACTGGAGGCCATGCTGGACAAGGAATGGCCCACTATTACCTACACCGAAGCCCTGAAGCTCCTCAAGGAGAAATCCGGCATGGACGTGGTGTGGGGCAAGGACCTGCGCACCGCCGAGGAAGAGGAGATAATGAAGCATTTCGATACTCCGGTGGCTGTAACGGAATACCCCAAGGAAGTGATGGCATTCTACAAGCCGACCAAGGAAGGAGGGGATGCGCCCGGACCGGTGGCCAAGTGCTTCGACATGCTGGCTCCTGACGGCGGCCTCGAGATAGTCGGCGGCTCGGAACGTGATACGGACATCAACGCCCTGATCAAGGCCCTGGAGGCCGAGGGCGAGAACGTTGCCAATTACGACTGGTACCTGGACCTTAGACGGTACGGTTCGGTTGTGCATTCCGGTTACGGTTTGGGCGTGGAGAGAGTTCTTCAGTGGATGCTCGGTCTCGAGAACATCAAGGACGCAATACCGTTCCCGAGAACAATGACAAGGGTTACGCCTTAATCCAAGGTCACTTTGTCAATATTCACCAGTGTATCAAGATTGTTGCAATGTAATTGATATGAAGAGACGCTGTAAAGATAATTATCCATATAGAATGTTCTCTGAATCCTGTTATTGTAGTATGAAGAGTAATAATTGGTATTAGAACCGGATTCGATGATATCATGCTGAATCTTTCCGTCAAGCGTGAAGCCGTCTTCCACGCTTATATTGAATACGTAAGCTCCCCGCCATGTAATTTGACCATAGGCAGAGGGGGGTGGCGGAGAATCATATTTCGAATAATCTATTTCCGCAAGGTCAATTGGAATTACCAGCATATTTCTTTCCAGGCTGAAAAGGAGTGCGTGAGGATCATTGAACACTGTTGTTTCGGTTCCCCTGTCTCCGATGATGTATGTATCCTGTTCCACCGGATTATTCATGTCTGTGACGTCAAATAGCGAGAGTTTTACTCCCTGATAATATGAAAAATCACCCATATCAATGGCGTCTTTTCCCACACCCAGCACATGATTTTCACCCACCGGGTGCAGGTAGTTTGAGAATCCCGGGATTTTCAGTTCTCCGGCAACAATCGGATTGGTAGGCACGCTAAGGTCTATAACAAAGAACGGGTCCACCTTTTCGAAGGTCACTATGTAACCTCTCTTGCCAATGAATCTTGCAGAGAATATCTCCTCGCCAGGTGCGATATCGTTAATGCTGCCCTTGATTATAAGGTCCATGTCCAGAACTGAAACATGGTTGATTGAATTTCTTCCGCCCGAACGTGAGACCCTACCGGTAGTGGTGGCCAATCTGAAATGTCCTTCATACTCATCCATCGAATATCTGTTCAACAGATGACCAGGAACATGACCTGCTGCCTGATACTCTATCTGGCCATTGTCTATGGAAATGCGATTGATTATTGTTCTTTCGAAGTGAAGATTCAGGCGGTTCTGGACTTCGTTCTGTATCTCGTTTGTGGACTGATAGTAGAGCCTTTTTTCCAGGTAAGTGCAGTTGCCCAGATAACTTACAAGAACCTTGTTCGCTTTATTTATTCTCTCCCATCTGAAATCATCCGAATTCATGATATCATTGATTTGGTCACTATAGCGCTCTGGAAGCACCTTGGGATAAACCAGTTTGAACAGTATTTCCTGTCTTGCAGTGTAGCTCATTCGTCTTGTGGATGTGAAGTAAATATTGTCTGTCGAAGCGTAGATATTACGGGATGAATCCGCCATAATGACCTTCATGTTCATCGGCTCCGCGGAGTCCGTGAAATTTATTGAGTGTATCATGGTGAACGAATATCTGTTGGAATACTCGTCGATGTAGTATATATCATCAACCGGCGCAGGAAGCTGGCTTTCGTTTTCAACGTTGTCAATGTATGAATAAGAAAGAAGATAGAGATGATTCCCAACTATTCTGGAACTCAAGAAATTTCCTTCCAGATTTTCATTGCGGATAAGTTCCGGTTCACTTTTATTGGTCAAATCATATATATTGACAAACAGCGGATTGTTGCTGGAAGAGTAATAACCGTTGTAATTTCTCTCGCGCCCTATTACCACCAGCTTCCCTGAGTTGGCATAAATCTCATTTATTGTGCCGTTGAATTCCAGTTCACTGACCTGATTCATCTCGTCCGGGGGAAACACATCGATAATGTACACTTTTGATTTGTCCGCGGAAACAATGTAGGCATATTCATTATCGTTCTTGACAATGTCGCCTTCATCCACATTCTCTACCTGGATATTGGTCATGGAATAATCGCCGGATACATCATTGTAGGATTGGCTGGGAGCGGAGTCACCACCTCCCATACTCATCATCGCAGCACTGGAAGCTCCAGGCCTGCTAGAAGCTTGTGCCAATTCATTACCGTAATAATTCGAATATTCATTCGCAGTCATGTTCTTCTGAAACTTTATGTATGTCTGAAATTCATCAAATGTTGAAAACTGGCTCAGCCCGTTCTCGCCGCTTCCGATATTCTCCTTATCTGTAAAAAAGGCATCGAGTTCATCCGGTTCAAAAGTAATATCCTGTGAATTTACTTTGAAATAGAATGGGGAAAGCACCAAAGAAAGTACTATCAAAATGCTCAAAACCATCCACTTGTCAGTTTCCTGAAAATATTTCTTCATGTTTTCACCACCATGACGATTACGAAAGAATACTATAAAAATACATTGGTACGGCCCTTTGTAAAGTATTTAAAATTGTTGGTACACATGGTTGTAAATGACTTAGTTAGCTCAATCTAACGGCATTTCTGCTATGTTCTTATCGCACCATGAATAAAAAATTCAGGGTGAAGAGTAAAAAGAATGCAGAAAGAATACAAAGGCCAGACGCGATCATTGCACCTAACCGTATCCGGTAATCAATATCCTTTGAGGAGAGGCCGATTGCGGTAAATCCCAAGGTGCAAAAGAACAATCCGGTTGGAACCATCAGAAGACCCCCGTATATCGGAATAATTCCTTCCTGGTAATACACATTATATTCCAGAAACATCATACTGGTAAATAACACAAGCAGACCGATAAAAAGTAAAAATATTCCGAAATATATCATGAACTTGATTTTTTTACCGATGTTAGTAAGGTCCAGCACGGTTTTAATTTTGAATGACTTTTTTTTCTTTTCTTCCTTTTCTATTTGTTCCCTTTCCATATCATTACCCGTAAAATGAATGATATTCCATCTATTTAAATAGATTGGTACAGTGTTTTGTAAACAAGCCCATCTACAAGTTTTTATCATAGTTATCCTTCATCAGTAACCATAATGACACATATCGCACTTGAGTCACTAAACATTGCCGGCATCCTCCTGCTGGGCGCCGGTTTTCTCTGGAAGGACAGAAGAGCCCATCTTCTCAGGTCGGTAGGCTGGACGCTCGAGGGAATATACTGGTTCTCGAGGACATCGGAATACTTTTCCGGAGATGACCAATTCAATGCTCTCGGCACGATAATGGCACTGCCCATATTCTGTTTCCTTGCTTACCATGAGTTCAATTCATACAAATGGAATGATGATTACCCGCCGCTGAGATTCGTGGCGGGTGCCATGTTCATTGCCGGTGCGGGATACATTCTGGTGCAGCATGTGCCGGCATTCAGCAATTTCATAATTGAACTGGTGGCACATCAGAGCGTCTGGCTTGCGAATCTCGGCGGCTATGAATTTTCCGTGGGGTCAATGGGATATGAGGGCGTTTCGTTGGTTGGTGTGCCCATCATGATCGTGTTGGAATGCACAGCCATCCAGGCATATTTCATTGCTGGCGCATTTCTGTTCGGCTGCAGGGGAGACCCGAAAATCAGGGGAATAATATTCCTGATAATGGTCCCGACGATATGGGTTGTCAATCTTTTCAGGAATGCAATGGTTATAATTCTTGTTCACAACCAAGGCGTTGATATTTTCGATTTCGCCCACAACATACTGGGCAAGGGTCTGAGCGTGGTCGCCCTGGTGCTTTTGATAATAGTGGCTTTCATCAACGTACCGGAACTGTACGAGGACATCAACGGACTTTTCGAACTTCCCTGGCGCAGAGGGCCAAAGCATGATTATCTGAGATTCGTGGGCAGGCTTTACCGTGAGGACGAGACCGCTTAGTAAACTACCAGCCCCTAAAGGAGCTGGCGTTTCTAATCGGGCTGGAAGTTTACCATAATAAGTTGCATGCCTGATTTATCGAAGCTCGCCGGCTTCGATTTGCTTTGATTGCATTAACACGGCATGCAACGGTCTTCTTCCGTTACTGTTCTATGCCAATTCATCTCGGCCCTTAAGGACCGAGCGTTCTTGGCATTGGGACAGTAAGTGGTCAGCCTTCAAAAGTTAATATTCAGCAATAACATATTTGATTTTTTGACTGGATGTTCTGATATGTCCCTGTATCAGCTTATATCAAATTTCCATAATTTATTGGCAGAGCTATCTGGAATAATAGAAGAAAACTTTGTGATACGGACCACTTACCGTTGCAAGAGGTTTCTCATCAGCGACCTCTTACGCAGTTGGAAAAGAATAATATGCCAGCAGGGTGATGCGGGTGCATGCCTCCCAGAGTTATAGTCAATTGCGCAATGTCGGCGGACGGCAAGATAGCCAGTCGTATGAGGAAACAGGTTCGTCTTTCGGACGAGGCAGACATGGCCAGGGTTCACAGACTGAGGAATGAATGCGATGCAATACTCGTGGGCGTTGGAACGGTCCTGGCGGATGACCCGTCACTTCTTGTCAAGGTGAAATATGTCGATGAAGTGAAACAGCCTGTCAGAATAATCCTGGACTCCGGATGTCGCATACCACGGGAAGCAAAAATACTGGACGGCGCCTCCAGGACCCTTGTATTTGTTACCGAAGGACATGCCGCCGATGTTCCGGGGGCCGAGGTACTGACCTGCGGGAAGGAACGCATAGACCTCAATGGGATGCTGGCCATATTGGGCGACATGGGTATTGGGACCCTTCTGGTGGAGGGCGGCGGCAGGACCATCTGGTCATTTGTCAGCGCCGGCCTGGTGGACGAGTTCAAGGTGTTCATAAGCAACAGGATAATAGGCGGGGCCAACGCCCCGACACCGGTGGACGGGGAAGGTTTCGGCGAGGAGAACGAGTTCACGAATATCCGGCTCGTCAAAACCACTATGAGCGGTTCCGGAGTGCTTTTGGAGTTCGAGAGGGAATGAAGTTCATTGCCGATACCATGCTCGGGACGCTGGCCAGGTGGCTGCGCATCCTGGGGTTTGACACGGTATATGCCAGGGACATGGGTGACGATGAAATCATTCAACTGGCCAAGCTGGAAGACAGAATTATCATTTCCAGGGACAGGGAACTGTGTGGGAGAGTGCTCGGCTCAATTCTGCTGAGCCAGGACACACTGCGGAACCAGATAATCACTGTGTTGGGATTACACCCGCCTGAACAGAGAAGCATTCTCACGCGGTGCCTGGAATGCAATTCGGTCCTTCAAACCGCAGACAAAATAAGTGTCGCGGAGGAGGTTCCGGAGGCGGTGTTTTCGAAATTGAATGAATTCTGGAAATGTCCCGGCTGCAAAAAGGTATACTGGAAAGGCAGCCATTATGATAAAATGAGAGATGAAGCAAATAAGATAATTGCTCAGTGTGAATCGTAATAATCCTCACTGATGACCTTTCCGGTTATGCCGTCCAGTATCATGACACCGTGCTTACCCTCGGCACACCAGACCGGGACCATGACGATTACCTGGTGCTCCAGAACTATGGCGCCCATCTCAGGTTTGTAGGTCGCCCTTTCCATGATGGTTGCGTGGTCCCTCTCGATGATTATCTCCTTGTATTCGGTGTTGAGGGTGATTATCGCATGGAATGCAATCTTTTCCGCATTGTCCTGGTCAATCTTAGGCTCCAGCTGTATTACGTGCTCGGTTTCGGTATCCACTTCGGGCTGATGCACCCATTCCGAGAATTTTCCTGTGAGCGCATTCACCGATATGGTTCCGGATCTCTGAACGGTCTGCCCGTCCTTTCCCTCGTAGCTGCAGGAATAATTGAAGATATAGTGCGGAACGAATTCAAGTTCATACTTGAATCCCTGGATGGTATTCTTGGCAATCTCCTTCACATCGTCCAGAGTCAGGTGAGTCTTCAGAACATTGGGTTGTCCCTCCGTTCCAAGGTTCTCGATGATTAGGGGGTGGGATTCTATTGGCGCCTGCGGCTGTTCAAGAAGCCCCTTGAAAATAGTATTGCCGGTTCGAATCTGGTCGGTTATGGCCATGCCGAGTTCCGTTTCCAGGTCGGATCTTTTCCAGATGGTCAATCCAAGCGCTCTGGCTTCCTCTTCTGCAGTTTCGTTGGCTTCCAGAACACAAATTATGTGGTTGCCCTGCTCGTGTGAAACATATCCGGCATGTGCCCTTATCTCCTTAACGGTGATATTGTCGTAAAGGCCGACAGTAACTATGGCGCCGTCCTTTTCTCCGCGGAGCACCCCATCCTTCTCGTAAACCTCGAAATCATGGGCCTGAAGTATATGTGTGAGTATATTTTTTAGCGATACCAATGTCGCACCGTCAGGGTATAACCGCAATCGTTTATTTATTCTTTGCAATAAACAATTTATTGTAAAATGTCGAGAAAACTCTGGCTTTCAAGCCGGAGATGAATCGACATAAACAATAAAAGCGCGGGAATCCGCCGTGCTCATATGCATGACCCGCCATGCATCGTACACATATCTGCACATGGAATCAAAGCTTTAAAGCTTTGATAATGAGGTGCATGGCTACCTGTGTAAATTTCCAGCCCTGGCAACAAACGTTAGCTCCTTTAGGGGCTGGTAGTTTACTTCAATTTCGAATTAATTAATCAAAGAAGGAGTTTGAATAATAGGGATAGTTGGCTTCAGAACAATTGACATAATATGACATCTTACGATTTTACGGAAAGATATATATATATTCTTGTTATTAACATCGAACCATATGGGAGCTTATGCATATGAAAACAATGCATTGGCCGTTTTAATGATACCCGCAACGGAGGAGAATGTTATGAAACAAAAGGACTCTGGCTCAAGGGCCAAGAACGCAGGAATAAGCTTAATCGTGATTATGACAATGTTAATCTCGGTGTTTGCCGTTCTCGCCACACCCACAACAATCGCACAGGACTACATAGGCGGACCATACGGCGGTGGATTGAGGGTTGCTTTGAAATCTCAACCAAGTTCACTCAACCCGCTGGCAAGCACGTTGAACGAATCCGCAACCCAGATTATCGATTTACTCTACGAACCCCTCGGGCGCATTGACCCCTACACACTGAAACTTAAACCCTGGTTGGCATCAAGCTGGGCAGTGAATGCGGTTGACACTTCCGTGGTTTCCGTTACACTGAAAAGCGGCATTTACTGGCATGATGATACTGAAATGACGCTCAATGATGTGGAATACACATTCGGACCGAGCGGATACAATATTGATTATATCACATCCATGACCAAGGATACAGATACCAACACCATAACTTTCGACCTGGAGGCACCGGATTCAAGGTTCTTCAGCGAAATGATGCTGATGAAAATCGTACCTGTGGGATTCAACAGCACAAGCGCACCAAAGGGCTGCGGACCATTCAAATTTGTATCTTCGGATGCGACTTCAACCAGCCTTGAAGCTTTCGGTGATCACTTCGTTGCAAGGCCATATATTGACACAATCACATACACATATTATCCATATGCAGTCGGGGATTTCAATGCAAACTACCCGTACACCCAGATATACTCCGGAGAGGATCCCAGATATGACGGCCTTTACAGGGCTGCATTCGACCTGATGACGGACAAGCTGGATTTCATCGGCTGGGACCTTCTGACTGAACAGATAACATTGAATGTGGAAATTGGCGGCAACAATACGAACCTTCTCCAGAACGCGAACTCAACTACCATGAAAAGCAGCGGCCTGAACCAATGGTACCTGGGATTCAACAACCTAGAGGGACACATACTCAATGACGTTGCATTGAGAAAGGCAATTAGCTATGCCATGAACAAAGATAAACTCACGATTTACGATATCAGTGGCGGTCTTGAGAGTGCCAACTCCGTGATTAGCAAGTACAACTTGCCCTGGTTCAACAGCTCGGTAACATACCCATCATATGACATAACCATGGCAAGAAAGATACTGAAAGACGCAGGTTATGACGATTACAATTCCAGTGGTTTCATAGACAAACCCGGCCCGGATCCGAACCATCCAGAGATCGGTTACGAAAGCTTTTCACTCACACTCTTCGGTCCACAGATAGAGGACGTCACGCCGTACACAATGTCCACGAACATCATCACCTGGTTCGAGATACTTGGACTGAATGTTACACTTGTAAACGACACGATGGAAGTTCACATGGCAAACATACTTGCAGACGATTTCGACATGTACCTTGCAAATGAGAACTCTGCCACCCTAGACCCCCAGTTCATAAATGACATTTACCACTCCGAAAATGTGGCCACCAACATGAATCTGCTGAACTTCGAGGGCAAGTGCCTTATCGAGAACTCTTCACTCATGTCACAATTAGTGGATAATGAAACATGGACCGCTCAACTCGATCATACTAAACTCATTGGTACCCCGTTGGTATACCACAATGGCACACTCCTCGATGTCGCCTGGTATAACATATCAATGGATGACGGCTTATTCACACTTAACAGCAGTTACACTCTCGACTACGAGGACGACATGCTCAACATCACATACAGCTACCTTGTGTTCGACAGCGTTATTGAAAAGGCAAATTCTCAGATGGAACCCGCCTCGAGGGAAAAATACATCAAAGATGCCCAGGCCGTACTGAAAGATATGGTGCCTTCCTTACCGCTATTCACTTACATGGTGAGCCATGCCTACAAGACCAATCTGTATGTCGGTTGGGTTCAGACCCTGGGCGGAATAAACAATTACTGGACATTCACAAATCTGAAGAACAAGATGATAGGTGACTCTACAGTTACCATCTCCAGCGTTAAGAACTTCATAAATGACGGAGAGAGCATGAACCTTTTCGTCAGCGTCCAGGATCTTCAGGGGGCATCCATAGAGGCAACCGAACTGTTACTCACCGGCGAGGGAACCTTCGGGATCCCGATTTTCGACAGCGGCCAATACACTATACCATACACCGCACCCAGCACATCCACTTCCAGGACAATCACCCTGACTGCCAAGGCGTTCACAATCGGTTACGTTACGGATTCAGATTCATTGGACATAACCGTCCACCCACTGATGATGAATTTCAACATTGACATCAGCAGGGGTGCCACATCACTGGAATCTGGTAATACCACGAGCGTAACTGTCATCGTGAAGGATCGTACCAGCAATACAGTCATATCTGGTGCCAACGTCGTTCTGACAATGACCCCGGCCGGACTGGGCGGATATCTTGAAGAGGTAAGCGGAACAACGAATGCCGCGGGAGAATTCGTCACCACATTCGGTTCGAACAACGTGACAATCGACACGACCTTCAGGATAACGGCATATGTCTCAATGAGCGGTTATGTGGATGCCTCACAGACAACGAGCATCGGTGTGTCCAGGGACCCCAACATACAGGTCACCAGCGACAAGGGATTCCTCGGACTGCCGGCACCATCATTCATGGCAATAATTGTATTGCTTTCCGGAATGTCGGTGGCATTTGCGATATACCGCAGAAAGAGATACTGAGAAACATGGAATGCTGGCCTGAAACATGGCCAGCCATTTTACCTTTTGATCGTGGTAGATCGCCATGCTCATATGCATGACCTGCCATGCATCGTGTGCATACTATGTATATCGAAAATCAAAGCTTTAAAGCTTTGATAATGAGGTGCACGGCCCCCTAGGTAAACTTCCAGCCCTAGCAACAAACGCCAGCTCCTTTAGGGGCTGGTAGTTTACTTTTATCAATGATTCATTTCCTAGGTCTGTCCATTCACAGACCGAGAATGTTAGATATGGCCATCTCTGAGATGTTGAGAATTGATGCACTGCCGGCATACCAATAATTATACGATGCCGAATCTGTTGGAACAGGACTATGCGTCCTTCGGGGCGTATTCCTTGCAACTATAACAATAATGTCTCTGATACTCCTCGATGTATTCAAGCGGCTTTTCGCAGTGTTCGCACAGCATCGCATCCTCTTTCTCACTCTTGGCGACAGGTGGCTGAACAGCGGGCTGAACAGTGGCCTGTGGGGCTGCCATGGCAGGGTTCTCGATGATTATCATACCGGGTATGAATTGGTTCATCAGCTTGGTGGAGGTCCAGAGCATGGTCCCGCCGGCGCGGCAGGTCATGAGACCAGCTGACATGAGAAAGAACGCGGGATTAATTATTGAGTTGAGCAGGTCATCGAACGCGTCGGACACTGCAGCTTCCGTCGCATTCTCTCCGAGCTGGGTGAGTTCCATTACCGTCGTGATGATGGAAAAGATGTACATGAGAAGCAGACATATCATCAATATCATGGGCATCGCCCTTGAAAGCTTGGCGAGCGCCACGTTGTTGGTGTAGAGAAACATTATAGCGGAGACAAGGCCCAATATAAGAACGACCGGAATAAGCAGGGAATACACCTCTATCGCATCTGAAAATTCCATGGCGATTATGAATCCGAGGAGAACAATGACAAAGCCGATTATGTATACAGCCAGTCCGCCGCCTCTGTCCCTCTTCATCTGTTTCTTCATGTCATCGGACGGCTCCGGCGGGTAATATGTTATATGTCCGGGCGCTCTGGGATATTCCAGGTTCTGTCTGAATACGATGCTTCCTTGGCCCTCAGGCCCCTTGTCCCTCACAACTTCAGGCATTGATTTCACCATGACGCATATTGATTATGGGCAATAAAAAGCTTTGCTACGTGTTGAATATTATGATAACATCCGTACCCGGAACTATGTGATTCAACTCGCTCAGCCCCTGATTTATCTCCAGTACCCACTTTGCCGGTTCAAGGCTTTTATATCTCGTGAGATCGTTGTCTGCCACACCCGGTTCCGGGTTCGCTTCTTCCACGTTGATTACATTTCCATTTTCGTCAATGAATATGATATCCAAGGGTATCAGGGTGTTCTTCATCCAGAAGCTCAGGAGATGGGGTGTTTCAAAAACAAAGAGCATCCCGGAACCATTATCCAGGCTTTCCCTGTACATTAGCCCGGCTGCCCGCTCCAGGTCCGTGTCGGCAACCTCGCAGTTGAATGTTATCCCTGTGGACGCATTGAACGTGACCAAAGCCTCCGGCTCATCCTTCTGACCGGCTCTTCCGGCCCATATTGCCGCTATAATTATGATTATTATTATGAATAATACGAGGACAAGATATCTGGATTTCTGTTCTGATAATGCCATCGAACGAGCAACAGCTAATGAATATTAAAAAACTGCGTAAACTACCAGCCCTAAAGTGGCTGGCGTTTGTTGTCAGGGCTGGAAGTTTACCTGGGGGCCATGTACCTAATTTATCAAAGCCATTTACCTTTGATTTAATGTGCTGATATATGCACGGTACATGGCGGCCTACCACGCTCCCCAACGCTAAAGCGTGTGGTATCCTTTCAGTTTTCATCCTGAATTTCGTAATTTCATAGAGAAAAGAACTCATTCAGATTTATTCCTGATTGCTGAAATTTCAGAATAGATGGGGAGCACTTTTATTGAACAAGTCCTCGCGGAAGAGCAGCTTGAAAGCGCCCGTATCCGCAGACTTAAAAGTCGCGGTATGTGGGCGAGGACATGTTCAATCATAGGAGATTCTTGAGAATTCCCGAAAAATCGAACTCTTTGTGTATTTTCAAACTCTTGGATGGCATGAGGTGGATGTTTCCCTCTCCGCGCAGGAAATTCTTGCTCGTGTAGAAGGATATCAGCCTGTTTTTGAGTGCACTGTATTCCTCGTAATCCGAAACGAGATGGATCAGTGTAGATTCGAAACTACCGCTCACCAGGAACACCGTCGGTGAGGATTCCAGAACATACCTGACACCGTTTTTTCTGTCCTCGAGCATGCAATCCGGATTGAAAAGCATGTGTGAAAATACAAAAATGCCTTTCATTATGTTCAGGTTTGGAATATTGATTTCATTGACCAGACCGATATCATTGAATTTCTGTCTCATGTTGGACAGGGTTTGACGCGACAGGCCAACGTCCTTGGCGATTGCATTGTCTGCCATGGCCGGATTGTTGACAAGCCCGGCAAGAGCCAATTTTTCCTTGTTGGTGAGATTGAATTTATCGTATTTTTTGTATTTCAAATCGATACGCGGCACCTTGTAACTCGTATTGGATACCAGATGGCTCATGGAATATGAAAAGTCAAAGAAATTTATCAGGCTGGATACCTCGAAGGGGAACATCACATAATGCCACACCCTCGGAGTCAGTATCTTATTTTTACTGAGGAAATGTTGGAGGTCATCCACATCCCGTTTCACTTCGGTGTAGTTTTTAGAGATACTGAAATGAATTGCAAAATCATCCGATGACAGGAAAAGGAATACGTTGTCATGGATTTTCGCATATTGATTGCACAGTTCGTCCCTTTTCTCTCTATCGAGCGTATTGTCTATTTCACCATATGAGATGGTAAGCAGTTCGGCTCCGATGTGCTGTACCATGGGTATTCTTATTTTATTATAGTAATTGTGCGCTTCCAGACGTCTTCTTATAGCCGTTACCGTGGAAAGGTTTATTCCCGTAATCTCCGATAGTTCCCTGTCATTTTTTGTGGGATACTTGATAAGTGAACAGAATACCATATTCTCCTTGTCAGTAAGCTTTCTCCCCAGTCCATTCATAATATTGAATAGGTCTATTGAATATATAAGGTTTACCTCTAAATGTAAGAGTTCAGTATTCTGAAGTTTGCTCGTTAAATTGTAGTTTTTAGTGAACAGTGAATAGTGATAAGTGAAAAATGAAAAACGAAGTATTTTTGTCCTTGAGAGCCGATTCGTTCATCATTTACCTCCCAACGTCACTTTTCACTATTCACTTCGGCCACTTTTCACTAATCACTTCAGCCAGTCAATAAGTCCGTAAATCTACAATCGAAAATCTAAAATCTACAATCGTTATTGCTTCATTTCACTGAATACTTACCTCTAAATGTTAATAATATGCGGTTCGGTTTAACTGATTATCAAAACGAAGCGAATGATTTTTCAGTGAATAGTGAATAGTGAAAAGTGAAAAACGGAGTATTTTTGGCCTTGAGTACCGATTCTCTCATCATTTACCTACAAACGTCACTTCGTCACTATTCACTTCGTCACTATTCACTATTCGCTTCGGCCAGGTTTAACCGATTATCAAATATATTCGGATTATTTTTTGGACATTGTGCATACAATCAATATCAGGTAACCCGAGTGTATGGGGTTCCGCTCTTTTTCATCCTTTCCTCGTGAATATCCTCTGTCTTTTTGTAAATCAACTCCAGCTTGTCGATTGATTTACCCGTGTCAAACATTGAAACGCTCCTGACGGCATTCTTTGCCATTTCCGGAGGTGCTTCCAGACATCCGATAATCTTTTCAGCGCAATCCTCAGGGTTATCCTCGAACAGGAAACCGTTGTTTCCGTGGGATATGATGTGAGGGATAACACGGTAATTAACCCCTGCCACCGGCTTTCCGGAGGCCAGTGCTTCCGTCATGACTATTCCCAGGGTCTCGAACTTCGATGCGAGAACGAACGAATCCGCAGCAGCATAATATTTCGGCAGGTCATCATCTTCAACGAAACCGGCGAATATCACATTGTCCTGAATGTGCAGTTCTTTGACCATGTTTTGGTATTGCTCTCTTGCAGGGCCGTTCCCGACAACGAGGAGTTTGGCATTCGGCCTATTCTTTTTCAGTATAGTCATTGCCTTCAGGACCTGCTCAAGGTTCTTTTCCAGGGACAGCCTGCCCACGTGCAGTATGACTTCATTGTCATTCAGTCCGTGCTTTTCGCGAATTTCGCTTCCGTTGACACTGGGATTGAACTTGTCAGCATCGATTCCGGGAAAAACCCAATCCGAGTAGGCCATACCGGGAATTTTCTGCCTGAGTTCCTCTATTGCGGTCAGTGACGGCGCGACCACGCCGTCGCTGTGTCTGCATAACGGTTTCAAGTAGCGCCAGACCAGGTCATCCAGAACCTCTTTTTTTATGTTGAACGGATAGTAATGCGCAACTTCGGTGACCCATGTATGAAAATGCATCAGGAGCGGTATTTTCAGGATGCTCGAGGACATCATTGCCTTGAAGCCCATGAAAGCGATGCCGTGGCTGTGAATCATCTGGATGTCATGCTCACGCAGAAGAGCATCCTTTCTCGAGGATAGTTGAATAGCCATCCTGTAGTCCGGATACTGGGGGAACTCCCTTGCCTTGAAGAGAAACGTTCGTTCATCCTCCTGGATCTCCCCATGCTTGTCCCGGGGAGCAAAAATGTACACTTTGTGGCCTCTCTTCTCCAGACCTTCCCTGAACTTCATGATGCTTGACACGCATCCGTCCCGAGTAGGCAGCCAGGAGTCGGTGAACATTGCGATATTCATTTACCAACCTCCCTTTTTTATCTTGGGCGGTTCCTGAAATTGCAACACTGCACTATTATTTCTGGCCGAAAGTGTCAGCACCCTGGCCATGTCGGTTTTGGCCCTTTTTGCAGCTTCGAGGGGTCCGAGGCCGAAAGAGATGCATCCCGCAATCAGGGAGGAAAACGCACAGCCTGTGCCTCTTGCCTTCACATCGATTTCCTCAGATTCCAGTACCGTGAAATCGTTTCCGTCATAGAAGAGATCGGTCCCACGATTCTTTTCCAGATGCCCGCCCTTCAGCAGGACATATTTCGGACCGAGGTCATATATCATCTGGCATGCGAGCCTGCCATGATCAATATTTTTAACCTGTATGCCGGCAATCCTTTCGGCTTCCTGGACATTGGGAGTGAGGATACGTGCAAGCGGAAAAAGGTCGTGCTTGTATATTTCAATCATTTCATCATCCACGAGATTGAAACCGGTGCTGGACACGAACACCGGGTCCAGGACTATCGGAATGCCTCTATCTTCGAAAAATCCGGCGACAAGGGCTGCGATATCCGAACTGCCCAGCGCGCCTATTTTAACCGCATCGGGCGTTGCGGTTTCAAGAATCGCATCGAGCTGTTTCTGCAACATCTCGGTCGGAACTGGCTGCATCTCTGAAAATGATTTTTCATTCTGCACCGTCAGTACCGTTATAACTGGAAAGCATCGCACACCGAGGAAATTCAGCGCGCGCATGTCCGCGGAAATTCCGGAATGACCGGAAGGGTCGAGACCAGAGAGGCACAGCACAGATGGCATGAATACTGGAATGCGGGAATTACATTTAACCTTAATGGTGAAGGATATATTGTTTAATTCGATTATATCGGGAATCTTGGTTGGCTATTGAAGCATGGGGAATCGGGAGACGGGGAATCGGGAATTGCATTATTTTCGCACGAAATGCCTGAGTATGGGCCAGAAGAATGTATTTTTATGCTTCGCATCGTCCATCCTGTAAAAGAAACCGAAATAGAATACCGTGGCCAGGATATAGAGAATTATTGCGATGTAAAAAGCCAGGTTGAAATCGCCGGTATCCCAGATGAAACCGCCGATGAAGACGCCGATGGCATGGGTGAACATCCACGCGAAACCGTTCGCACTCTGGGCAGTCGCCCGCAGAGAGTGAGGCAGATGGCTCATCATGAACGAGGTCATTATTGGGCCAGGAACGTTCATCAGCGCGGCCCTTGCCAGGAAGAGAAGTATAACCAGGTACAGCCAGGGTGTGAAGGGCATTGCGATCATTGCGATGATTGACGTGATGTGAAATGCGGTTGTTATGGTTATTGTCCCCTTCTTTTCAGCCAATCGCGGCAGGTAGATTGTCATTAACACCATGAGAAAAGAGAGCATGGCAAAGAGAATTCCGATGCTGCCCAGGTCAAGTTCGAATCTCAGTTGGAAGTAAATCGGGAAATAGGGGATGAGCACGCCGGCGCCTATGCCTGTGAGCGCCGAAGGCAGGGCGAATTTCAGCAGCAGAATCCAATGTTTCTTTTCCGCCTTTTCATAACCGACCTCTGTGCTCTTTCTCACTTTATCCGTTTTTATCCGGAGCAACAGGCCGATGGCTATGAATTTGATGAGGAACACGATGACGAATATCATTCGGTAAGCGGGTTCACTGGCAAAGCCGAAATATGACATGAATATCATTGGTATGAAACCGCCTACCAGGGTGATGAAACCTGAACCCATGTTGGCCACAATCGAGTTGAGACTGAAAAGGTATTTTCGCCTTTTCAGTGTGGTCTTTTCCGATAGCAGAGCGCTGAAAGCCGGCCCGGTGAATCCGCTGCTGGCTCCCAGAAGCACAGAGCCGATAACGAAGGCCGCGACCGTATCGAAGAATGCGAAATGCATCATTCCCAGTGTTCCCAGGACCAGGCCGACAAGGATGGTCTTCTTGCGACCGAAACGGTCGGCGATGAAACCGCTTGCCAGCAACACCGATACCTGGCTGATCTCCATGATGAGAGAGAGTGCGCCAAAAAATGCGTAGGAATATCCAAGTGCGCTCAGGTACAGGACCAGAACAAAACCATTAATCGCGAAGCTCATATTGTCAATGAGACCCGCGGCTATCAAGGTCCTGGCTTCATGGCTGAAACCTCTGAATTTTCCTGACAGACCGGCCTTTTTTCCTGACATTCGACTCCCCATGCATATGTATCTTTTAAAGATGTGGCCGTAATTCATACATTGGGTTAGTATTCAGTGAAACGATTGTAGATTGTAGATTGACGATTGTAGATTTACGACGGATTGACTGGCCGAAGTGGTTAGTGAAAAGTGTAAAGTGAATAGTGAAAAGTGACGTTTGGAGGTAAATGGTGAAAGAATCGGTTCTCAAGAACAAAAATACTCAGTTTTTCACTTTTCCTTTTTCACTGTTCACTAAAAAAGATTGATAAAACAGCATACTGGAAGCACCAATCTAAAATCTAAAATACGGCGTGGCGTATTCCCAACACAAATCTAAAATCTAAGTTCTAAAATCTACAATTTCAGAATACTGAACTCTTACAGCATTGGACAATCTATTTATCCTTGACATCAATCCCAGTATAGACATGCCAACAGTTGAAGAACAGATCAAGGAAATCCAGGACGAGATGGATAAAACTCAGAAGAATAAGAACACTCAGCATCACCTGGGGAAACTGAAAGCGAAGATATCGCGTCTGAGGGACGAGGCAGAGAAGCGCCGGAGTTCCGGCGGTGCCACAGGCAAGAGCTATGCCGTGAGAAAATCCGGCAATGCGACAATAGGTTTTGTTGGATTCCCCAGTGTCGGAAAGAGCACGCTTCTGACAAAGATCACAGAGGCGAAGAGCGAGATTGCTGCATACGAATTCACAACTCTGGACGTCATACCCGGAGTTATGACGTACAGGGGCGCAAAAATTCAGGTCCTGGACATGCCCGGAATGGTCAAGGGCGCTGCGACAGGGCGCGGGCGCGGCAGGGAAATTTTGTCCGTAATACGCTCCCTGGACATCGTTGTTCTCTTTCTGGACGTATACAACATTCACTGGGAAGTTCTGGAAAAGGAACTCTACGCGTCAGCCGTGAGGTTGAACGGCAGGCCGCCGGACATCAATTTATCAAAGAAGGACAGGGGCGGAATTGAAATCCATCCGACACTGGAACTGACAAAAATCGACATCGAACTGGCAGAGGACATTGTCAGGGAATACGGATTCATAAATGCCGATGTGGTAATCCGCGAGGATGTTACCGAAGATCAACTCATAGATTTTCTTTCCGGAAACCGTGTTTACATTCCCTCTCTGCTCGTACTCAACAAGATTGACATGGTGGACCCTTATCAATTGGCCAAGCTGAAAAGGAAATTGAAGGGCTGGAAGGTCATCCCGATTTCCGCGGACAAGGAGATTGGAATAGCCGAATTTAAGGAAGATATTTACAGTATGCTGGATTTCATAAATATTTTCATGAAGCCCCAGAGCAAGCCAGCGGACATGAAGGAACCCATGGTCGTGAAATCAGATTCCACGGTGGGAATGATATGCGAAATAATCCACAGGGATTTCAGAAGGCGTTTCAGATATGCCACGGTATGGGGCAACAGTGCCAAATTCCCGGGCCAGATGGTCGGCCTCGAACATGAACTGGCAGACGGGGATATTTTAACTATTGTGGTGAAAAGGGGGTAACACTTTTAACCTTGCATCGTGATACACCGACGTATGTATGAGGAAGAAAGGAAGGCCATGGTTACGAAGCTTGAATCGGGGGGTTACATAAAGAGCACCGGAGTCAGGCAGGCCATGGAAACTATTCCCAGACACATTTTTATTCCCGAGGAGATGCAGAGGTTCGCTCACGCGGACACACCCATGAGCATAGGTGAGGGCCAGACAATTTCCGCGCCGCACATGGTAGCCATGATGCTGGAAATTTTGGGGTTGAAAAAGGGAATGAAGGTCCTGGAAGTGGGCTGCGGTTCAGGTTACCATGCCTCACTTGCCGCTTACCTTGTGGGAGCCGAAGGCCATGTTTTCACCATCGACATCATCGAGAGCCTTACACAGAAGGCAAAAGTGCATATCAGCCAGATAGGGCTTCATGACCGGATTACCGTGATTCATGCGGACGGTTCCCGGGGATTGCCCGAAGAGGCGCCGTTCGACAGGATAATGGCAGCCTGCAGCGCGCCTGAAGTCCCGCATCCGCTCATTGACCAGCTTGCCGACCCGGGCATCGCCGTGATTCCGGTCGGAACAGGATACAGCCAGAACTTGGCCATAGTAAGAAAGGTCGGGGGAAAAATCACCCGTTCCGAGGAGAAAGGCGTGGCTTTTGTACCAATGCGCGGGGAATACGGCAGATAACTCATTCCAGATGTTCCAGAACGTCCCTCAGGTCGTCTGATTCCACAACGACGTCAGCTTCTTTTATCGTTACCGAGTCAATGGGATTGAAAGCTATTCCGTAGCTGGCAATCTTGAACATGGACACATCCACCCAGCTGTTCCCGATTGCCGCGCATCTTTCCGGCACAATGCCGAACTCGTCCAGCACGGTGGAAAGCGCCTTGGCCTTGTCCCGAAGTTCCACCCTAAGGATTCCGTCCCCGAGGAGTCGGCCGTTACTGTCCGCCGTGAGGCCGTTGGACATGACCCTGTCAACCCCGCACATCTCGCCTATCTGGTCGGCCAGGAGGTCTATGCCGCCGCTGACGATGCATGTCTTGATGCCCTTTTTCTTCAGGGCCTGGATTGTTTCCACCGAGCCGCTGTTGATTTTTGCATCCATCAGTATGTTTTTTATGTCTGCCAGGCTGACATCCGGTTTTATCCTGTGCCACATGGCAATGTCGGTTCGCATGAATTCTAAATCGTCAATCTTACCGTCGCAGAATGCCTTCAGGGATTGCGTGTTGTCCAGTCCGAAATGCATGTGGACCCACTCCCATGAGCTGCGCTCCGCAACAATAACTCCGTCAAGGTCAAAGGCTACCATGTCGAATCTCATAATAACAATGGCCAGCAAGTGCCGGTATTATTATTAATTTGCCCTCACAACAGAATTTTATACTTCGTCTCATTCATACGGACGATGATAACTCTTGTCGGCGTTGGCCATGTATTCGACATTTCCGAACAGGTCCGCCAGATTGTCCTGGAGACCGCACCGGTCGCTGTCGCCCTGGAACTCGACAGGAACCGGCTGAGCGTTCTGCTTGCCAGGGACCGGGGTGAGGAACTTCCGAAACAGAAAGGGATGCTGGCCAAATTCCAGGAGAGGATGGCGAACGAATTCGGCGTCCAGGCAGGGGACGAGATGATTGCCGGGTACAAGGCTGCCAAGGAGTTGAATGCCAAGCTTTTCCTCATAGACATGAACATCAATACGGTCATGATGCGCATCAAGACCCAGCTCACTTGGAGGGAGAAATTGAAGATGATAGGCGCGTTATTCGCCACACCGTTCATCCGCAAGAAAACCGTTGAAAGGGAGATGGAGAAGTATGCCGAGGAGGGTGAGAATTATCTCAATGAAATCGGCAAATCCATGCCCACAATAAAAAAGGTGCTGCTGGACGATAGAAACGTCCATATGGCCAACAACATTCGGAAGCTGGAAGAAAACCATTCGTCCGTTCTTGCCATTGTGGGGGACGGGCATGTCCCGGGCATATCCCGGTTACTGGCGGACAGGATACCCACACAGATACGGCTGAAAGAGGTCAGGAACTGGACGCCGAAAACCTCCGACGGAACCAGCGTGAGTTTTACATTCAATGTTTAGCGTAACGATTTTAGATATAGGGATTGTAGATTGTAGATTTACGACGGATTGACGGCGTTGCATATTCCAAGCACAAATCTAAAATCTAAGATCTAAAATCCGGTTGGGCATATTCTCAGCAAAAATCTAAAATCTAAGATCTAAAATCTAAAATCGTTTAGCGATACATTTTTATCCCGGGGATTCACTAGTCCACCCGATAGAATGAGCAAAATAATCACCCAGGTAGCGCTGGACCTTGTGGACACGCATCGGGCCGTTCAGATAGCCAGGGAAGCCGTTGAAGGCGGCATCGACTGGTTGGAGGCCGGAACCCCGCTGATAAAAAGCGAGGGCATGGAAATTATCCGTCGGCTGAAAACCGAGTTTCCGGGAAATACAATAGTGGCTGACATGAAAACACTTGACGTGGGCGGCCTCGAGGTGGAGATGGCAACCAAATCCGGTGCCGGTGTCGTCTGCATAATGGGCATGTCGGAAAATTCCTGCATCACCGAAGCCGTTAAATCGGCCCGCCAGTATGGTTCAAAGATAATGATTGACATGATGCAGGTTCCCGACAAAGCGAAACGGGCAAAAGAGGTCGAGGCCCTGGGTGCGGATTATATCTGCATCCACGTGAGCATTGACCAGCAGATGGTGGGCGGAAATCCGCTGGCGGACCTGAAGGCAGTGTCAGGAGCGGTGGGCATTCCTGTGGCGGTTGCCGGTGGCATAAACTCGGAAACCGCGCCGCTGGCCGTGGAGAACGGGGCATCTGTAATTATCATTGGGGGGGCCATAACAAAGGCCAAGAACGTCACTGAAGCCGCCAGAAACATCGTTAAATCGGTTGAAAGCATGAAACCCGTGCCCACAGCCGAATTCAAGAAATACGGCGCGGAAGAGGTCAGAAAGGCCCTTTCAATGGTGTCGACACCGAATATTGCTGACGCAATGCACACCCGCGGGTCAATGGCCGGGATTACACCACTCATCGGGAGAAATGTAAAGATGATAGGCCAGGCGGTAACCGTCCGAACCATGGACGGGGACTGGGCCAAGGTTGTGGAAGCAATAGACCATTGCAAGGCCGGCGATGTGATAGTCGTGGACGTCCACGGCGGCGAAATGGCCGTCTGGGGGGAACTCGCGTCCTGGAGCTCCAAGATGAGGGGCGTTTCCGGCATTGTGATAGACGGCGCCATACGAGACGTTGGCTCTATAATTGACATGGAATTCCCGGCATTTGCCAGGCATAGGAGGCCCGCAGCCGGCGAGCCGAAGGGGCTCGGGGAGATAGGCGTGGAGATAATATGCGGCGGCCAGTGCGTCAGACCCGGCGACTGGATAATGGGGGATGAGAGCGGCGTTGTGGTTATCCCGGAAAAGGATGCAATGGAGATTGCCAACAGGGCCCTTGATGTAATGGAAAGGGAGGAACGCATACGCGAAGAGATAAAGCGCGGCAGCACTCTTTCCGAGGTAATCGCCCTGAAGAAATGGGAAAAGCGGTAATTAGAAGGTCACGCTGACCACATCTTTGTCAAGCAGGCGCATTGCCTCACTGGCCTTCTGTTTCAGCAATTCCTGGTCCGTGGCCCTTCTCACCTGTTCGAGAACATCAATTGTTTGTCTGAATATCCTGATGATGTCGCCCTCCGGAAGACCAAAATCAATGACCAGTTGGCTGAAGCTTTCTCCACGGCACCAGGCTTCCACCAGGGGTATCCGTGCCGACAATCCGAAAATACTCAGGTTGCGCATGAGGAACGGATTTCCCTCCAGGCTGGACATGATTCTGTAGAACGTATTTCCTCTCTTCGGCCTCTGATTGCGGAAATGCCTGGGCTCATAGGTGATTGCCGCAGCAAGGCAGGCCATCTCCAACGGTGTCCATCTCTTCCATTTGACATCCGCGAACACTTCCGCCGTGACGAGTTCCTCGGTGAATATCTTGGTTGTGAAGTGCCCTTTGGGTGTGAGTTCATTGGCCTGGAGGTGGCCCAGCTTCCTGAGTGTGCGGACCCTGTTGTTCCACGATGCCCAGACATTCACCCTCTGGCCGGCGTTCTTCTTCAGGAACGAATCGAAGCTCTTTTCCAGAACTATTTCTATCTCTGCCTCGCTATGCTTGTCAATCAGGTTGAGAACAGTGTTGTAGGATAGCTGGAACTGTGAGAATATCGGAATCCTGTCGGCCTTGGTGAACTTTTGTATCTCGGAAAGGTCATCCATCCCCCGGTCCACCATGGCAATGACAACGCCCTTGCTGTCCATGCCCCTTCTTCCGGCCCTTCCAGCCATCTGGAAGTATTCCTTGGAATTCACATATCGGTGCCTCGTTCCGTCGTATTTTCTGAGACTGGAGAATGCCACGGTCCTTGCGGGGTAATTGATACCCACCGCGAAAGTTTCCGTCGCATACAGAACACTGATGAGGTTCTTGCCGAAGGCATCTTCCACGGCCCGTTTTGCGGCCGGGAGCATACCTGCATGGTGGAAAGCGACACCCCGTTCCAGAACCTGAATGAGGGACTGGATGGAATCCATTTCGAATATTTCCGGATCCGAGAGATGCGTCTCGATTATTTTATCCATCTCGGGTTCGGGATGATTCTTGAAGAAATTCATGTTGTAGGCGGTCTCCAGGGCCTTGCTCTCGCAGTCCTTTCTGGAGAAATTGAAGAACAGGCACGGCAACTGGTCATTCTGTTCCATGTACTTTACCAGGTCCAGAAAGTTCGGAGGCCGGCCCTTGGGCTTGGGAGCCTTCTTTCCGCGGCGATTCTTCCCCCTGTTCCCCGAATGCGGATTCTCCCTGGCCATCTGGCCTATGGCATGGGGAAGGTCCTCCCTGGTTATGATATTGTTAGCGCCAAAATAGAAATGATGGAACAACGGAACGGCACGTTTCTCATATTCCACGACCTTAACATCGTGGCCGTGAATGGAATTTATCCAGCTGGCGAATTCTCTCGCATTCGGTATTGTGGCGGAAAGCGCAAGGAACCTCACCTTGGGCGGAGAGAAAATGATGGATTCTTCCCAGACGGTGCCCCGCTCGGGGTCGTTCATGAAATGGACTTCGTCGAGTATAAGGGTGCCGACGTCCTCGATGCTCTTGGGGTCGGCAAGGGCCATGTTCCTGTAGACCTCGGTGGTCATCACCAGGATTCTGGCCTCCTTGTTTATGGAAACGTCGCCGGTGAGGATTCCAACGTTCTCCTTGCCGAACTGGGCAACGAAATCCATGTATTTCTGGTTGGAGAGGGCCTTGATGGGGGATGTGTACACCGCACGCTGGCGGTGGGCCGCGTAGAATTCGATGGCATACTCGGCAATAAGAGTTTTGCCGGTACCAGTCGAAGCTGAAACAACGACAGAATCGCCGTTCGTGATGTGCTCGCATGCCTCGATCTGGAAGTCATCCAGGTCGAGACCGTGAAATTTCATGAGGGGGAGATGGAACACAGGGTTTTAAAAGATGCGGAACCGTGATGGAGTTCAAAAAAATAATAAGTGGGTCAGGGGGCCTAGTCCCCGACCCGGGATGGTATATGGTGTCAAAAGTTTCATTCCTTTGAATTGTCACAGTTGAACTGGTCATAGCACCTGTTAAGGATGTACACTCCCTGCCAGGAGCAATCGTCTGTTTCTTCGAAGCCGCTGATTTCACTCACCTCATATCTACTAGGCCTGGAAAGTATATAAACCTCCAATGGGGGGGTCACCGAAAGTATTCATGGAATCAGAGTGAAATCGAAGCAAGTATCTGCACCGAATAATAACATAAGTAAACTATCAGCCCCTAAAGTGGCTGGCGTTAACGCTCACATTCGCAAACATGCGATTCGGGGCTGGAAGTTTACCATAATAAGTTGCATGCCTGAACAATCGAAGCCTGGTGACTTCGATTTACTTTGGTTGCATTAGTACGGCATGCAACGGCCTTTCCCGTTTATTGTATATGTCGATTCATCTCCGGCTTGAAAGCCAGAGTTTTCTCGACATGTTTACAATAAATTGAGTGCAGATGCCGGGATTCGAACCCGGGCTGAAAGCTTGGAAGGCTTTAATCCTAACCAGCTAGATTACATCTGCACCAAGCATTTTTCAAATCAGTATCCACTCAGGATGTGTCCTCGACATTGGAGAGAGGGATAAAAAACCTTCTATCCGCCATTACCAGTTGATGGTCCATACCGTATTTGCCGGAACTTTGATCCAGTAACCTTCACCGGGCAGCATCGGGTCAGTACCCAGGAGATCCTTGATGTAAGGTGAGGATGTTTGGTATCCTTCCACAGCATCATAGGTTACCCCGACAAGTGCCGTCGATACTGTTTTGGTGGTATCCTGCGTAGGGTATCCTACGAAATTCCAACCTGCGTAGAGCGTTATGTTGGTGTATGTGGGAATGTTGCCATGGATTGTAAGGGTACATGCACTGGTTGCGTGAATCCAGACGGCCATTGTGTGGTCGATATTACTCAAATCATTGGTCGAACTTCCCGGTCTGTAGGAACTCCAGCGGCCCGCCTGGTTGCTGTAATATTTCACGGAATCGTAATTACCACTGATGGAAGATAGGACGCTGGCAACAGCGGTATCATCCTGAATTAATGGCAGAGACACCAGGTTCCAGCCGGCGGTCAGGTTCACATAGTGGACGTTCTGGGTGAAATAGGTATTGACTATTTTGTTCGCGTTCATTGTGACAGAATTCGGATTTGTGCTACCGGACAATGCACCGGTCCATTGATCGAAGCTCCAACCGGATGCCGGGTTTGCTGTAAGGGTCACTACCTGGCCGTAAGTGTAGGTGCCTTGGTTTGGGTTCTTGGATACCGAACCGCTTCCATAGATATTGATTGTGAGGGTATAGGTGTTGATTGCAAAATAAGCAGCGATTGTATGGTTGGCATTGACACTATAGAACGTGTAAGAAGTGATAGCACCCTGTGGTGCCCCATCAACATAAACGTCAGTGATGTGATAGCCGGTAGATGGAGCGATATTGAATGACTGGTCATCGCCTTGTTGAACAACAACACTGCCTGACGGAGATATCGAGCCGCCTGTTCCTGCGGTTGCCGTGATTGTATATTGGGGGGGTTCGCCCGGCGGGTCATAATGAATCTCATCGTTCTGCTGGGATGCTTTTATGGAGTCACCGATAGCGCCCTGCAACAGTTTCTCTTCGTTATTCGGTTCCTCCCAGACAACCTGGGGCCTCCAGGAACCGTCCGTAAGTTCATTGAGGGCAACTGACACATTGCTCACATCCGCAAGAAAATCCGGATCCGGAGCGCTGATAATTTCATCCTTCTCCTGCCCGGTCCAGATTGGTTCCACTAATGGCCTTTGACTGTAGGATTTGTGTACTTCAATGGATTTGTCATTCAACTCGGACCAGAATGCATATGCTTCGCCCGTGGCAGTAACAGCAATTGTGGGGTTCATTGGCACATTTCCGTCATCGTTGTCTATGGGAATTTCTTCCTGCTTGCCATCTGCCCAGCTTCCGCCATTATCCGGAGAACCGAGATAGAATATACCCCCGGTGCTGGCTTTCTCAACAGGGGTCTGGGACCAGACAATATGGATATCATCGAGATATGTTGACATAGAGATGCCGCTTGCACCCATTCCGTCCGGGATATCGAGCGATATTGACTTCTCCGATTCGGGATTCCAGGTCTTTCCCTCGTCGTCAGATCTCAGGTAATATATCTCATCAAATGAATTTGTCTTACCTTTTTGAATCCAGGAAACATGTACGAAATTGGCCGCTCCGCCGGAAGTGGAAATTTCCGGATTGGATGCATATCCGTCTTCGGTCGCAGATGGTAAACTAATCATCTGATTCTGCTCGATGCCAGACCAATACCCGCCCTGGTCATTTGAACTGGAATAGAATACCTCCTGAAGATGTCTCCCCATATCAAATTCGCTCCAAACAACATGCAATATACTAGGGGTTTTGGAGTCATATACACCAGGAATAACACCGGCCACTATCTTGGGGGCCGATATCTGGTGCGCATAGAAACTAGAGGTCTGGCAACTGATGCGAACATCACCTGTCACGACGGATGACCATGTTTTTCCGTTGTCGAGAGAACGGGAGTAGTGGATTTCCCATGTTGCATCGGGATACTGTTGGGCCCAGACCACGTGAATTCCCCCGTAACTGTCTATGGCGATAGATGGCTCCACTGCATCTTCAAGAGGTGCCTTTATCGGGCGTGGGTCACTTATGAAGATATCCTTGGTTTCTCCGGTCCAAGTGGCGCCGTTATCTTTTGACATGGAATAGAATATCTCCTTCACGCCGGTCTCTTCACAGAATTCATCCCATACCACATGGATATTTCCGGCAATTCCATTTTCTTTTGTGAACTGATTGGTGGGTGTTATTGCGATATCCGGGTGGGATGCATTGAATGTATCGTCATAACTTATGATGAAATCCCCCCCGACCAAACCCAGGGGGTCATTAGTTGCTTCCTTGGAAACCACATTGCCGGGTATGATGAATTGAACTGTGAGCATTAAAAATACGAGCATTACTGCGAACGAGAGCATGAAATTATTCTTTCCTTTCCGATTTACTCTTCCTTTTGACATTATTACACCTCTATCATTTTTAGTATTTTCATGCTTAATAGCACACTATCATTTATATACTTTTGCGATAAATAACCCACATTTACACCAATCAGGAATCCTCTATCGCTTTCTGCATTTCCTGACGGACTTTCCTTGAATCAACCACCATGTCGGATTTTTCAAAGGTATCGTAGGAAAGCGCATAATTGTCAGTCGCCCGGTCATTATCGCCGATTGTTATGAAATGTCTGGCAATATAAAGGTAAGCCATGCCGATTATGGACGAATCATCGGTAGTTTTCCCCAGAGCCAGACCTTTTTCATAATGCTCAATTGCAGTTATGTAATCCCCGTCATGTGTCGAAATAACACCCAGAAGAATATTTGAAAATGCCAGAATATTATTGAATGAATGTTCAAGCCCGTAAGCCCGGGAACGTAAGCACAATTTCTTCGCTTCCTGATACCGCCCCATCTCAATTTCCATCCCGGCAATGTTATTCAATGAACGGGCAATACCCCATACATCGCCGACTTTCTCCATCAAATCGTAATTTTTATGGTAATAATCCAATGCATCATCAAACTTTTCCATATCTTGGTAATTGCCGCCGATATTGTTGTATATATTGGCCACGCCCACTGTATCCCCTATCTTCTTTTTTATCTGAAGGCTTTTCATATTGTATTCCAATGATTTTTCATACTGACCGATTCGGTTATAGAGAACGCCAATGTTCAAAAGAACCATGGACATGCCCTTGACGTCACCTATCATTGTCATTATCTCTTCGGATTTCTTGTAATGTTCCAACGAGCGTTTTACATCACCGATTGTTTTGCAACCGACACCCAGGTTATCATTCAGGTTGGCTATGCCCTGCTTGAAATCCAGTTTCATGAAGATATCCAGTGAAATTTCCCAGTGACGTATTGCCATCTGCGGTTCGTTCATGGACCAGTACACGCCGCCAAGATTCATGTATGCCTGTCCGATATCCTGTTTGGAATCCACCATCTGGCTCTCATTCAGGTAATATTTCTGGAGTTCCATGGCTTTTTCAGATTCACCCTTTCGCAGATAAACCTTTCCCAGATATCCGTAGATTTTCGCTTTCAATAAAATCGAGCCGGATTTCTCTGCCAATGCCATGCCTTTTTCGTACAGAGCGATGGCGTCATCATATTTCCCCTGGGAAAACATAATTCTGCCTTTTATCATCAGAGCGTGGGATGAACGGTAATTATCCCCGGACCCATCAATAATTTTATCGAGATAGATATTGGATTTTTCATAATTGCCATCCAATTCGTAAAGCTCGCCGAGCATCTGGGTGACCTCGAGGTATCGGTCATCCTTTCTGTCTGAACATTCGATTAGCTCAATAGCCTTCTCAAAATATTTGCTTGCCTCTCTGGGTGCCAGGTTATTACTGGCTTTGTAACCTGCAGAAATGCTGTAATCTATTCCTTTGTCATATTCGAGCGTCCTGCTGAAATGATATGCCAGATTGAAAAGGACATTTTCCTTGTTGTCATGATGTATTGTTTCGTATGTGATTCCGGCATTCTTGTGCGACATTCTCTTCCAACGCTCGCTCATTCCCGCATAAATGACTTCCTGTGTCTTGGAATGCTGGAACATGGCGTCATCAGTTCCGACCATGGTTAAGATGTGAAGGGAAACAAGCTGGCCAAGGATTTCCCTTATGAATGTTTCATCCATGCTAAACCCGGACGCCAGTATGTCAATGCTGAATTTCCTGCCCAGAATAGCCCCGTATTCAAGCAACCGGAGGGCATCCAGTTCCAGGGTTTCCAGCCTCTTCGACACCAATTCCACCACTGTACTGGGAATTGAAGAACCAGGGCCGTATTTCATTATCCAGACATCCCTGTCTTTGAACAGGGTGCCTTCGGCGACCAAGGCCCTGGTGGCTTCTGTAATGAAGAAAGGGTTGCCCTGGGTTTCAGATTCTAGATTTCGAATCAATTCCTCGGGTGGTTTGTCGCTGCCAAGCAAATTCGAGACAAGTGGTACAATGTCGTCGCCCGAAAGGCGTTCAAGGCTGAGATTTTCACAGCCCTGTTCAGACGTTAGATTCTCAATGATGTTCCTGGCCAAGGGATTTGCATCCATATCTTCCGGTCTGTAAGTAATGCAGAGCAATGTCCTGCTCTCCATGAGATTTCGGGCAATGAACGGTATGGCAAGCAATGTAGATTCATCGGCCCAGTGTATATCTTCAAGGACCATTACCAAACCTGTTTCCTGCGCACATGTGTTCACAAGCTCATGAATTCTGTTCTGCACCTTCAGCCTCTCTGTTTGAATGTTGATGTTCTCCAGGGAACGTTTAACCCTGAATTTACGGTCAACTATCGATTCCAATAAAACCAAGGAACCGGACAGCGAGTCTATGTCTCCGTTCCAAGTCTCCAGTATGTCGAAATATTTGTTTTCTATTTCAGCAAGAACTTTTTTGATTTCCAGTTTCATATCCGGATGTTCTTCTCCTGAAGTAACGGCCGCGAGGTAGACGAGGTCACCGTGTTCGATGAAAATCTTTGTGTTCATGTACTCAAGCTTTCCTAGCCCGCCTTTCTGGGTGCCAGATTCCCCGCCTCCGAAGGAATCCTTGACAAAATCCTGGACGGCTGTCAGCATGGAACCCAGAATGTCCTCATCCATCCCACTCTCTTTCTTACAGGAGACGTGGGATATGAGCAGCCCGGATTTACTTATGAGAAAGACTTCCTCAAAATATGCAAATTCCTCAGTCTGGAATATTTGTTCTTCGGTTATATTTACCAGAGCATTTTGAAAGGGCAAATAAGGTATGGAAATATCCTGATTTGTGGATTCACCAATGCACACGGTCATCCGATTTTTCTCGGCCTGAATTTTGAGAAAATCGACGAGTGTGGATTTACCTATACCAGCTTCACCGGATATCAAAATAGTTTGACCCTGTGAGTCCATGGTTTTTTCAAGGTATTGGGTAAGGATTTTCTTCTCCCTGCTCCTCCCTACGATTAGCTGTTTCAAATCTGTCATATGGTCTAGACAAGATGAAAGTGGTAGGAATTAACCTTTTCGATTGCACTCACTTGATTTTGTGTTTCGATATATATGCGAAACCGAATATCAGAACAAATCCTCCGATAAGCAATATCAGTATTGAAATCATCCAGTTACTGCCGCCTTCGACATAGAATCGGCCATCAATAATCTGATCGCCAGCACTAGTGTCGACGGTTCCATCGCCATTCAAATCAACCACGATTCTTGAATCGTGCCAGCCGGGTTCCTTGTCCTTTGAAATCCATTCCGAAGAGACCTGCGTGGTCTGTCTGGCACCAATTAGCGAGATAATCTGTGAATCTATTTCCTGACCATCCACGAAGAATTGAACGGTTGCATTTTTGACATCCACGTTTGACGGATTGTTCACCTCGAAAGATAGGGAAACCGGAGAAACAACATATATCTTCTGCACTTTCTCGTAATACGATGAACCTCTTGTGCAATTTATGTGAATGTTGAGTTCACCCACAGCCTGCTGGGACGTTATATCAAACGAGAAGGTGTTGTTTTCAGAATTAAGTGTACCGTTGATCGGAGTGTCAATCAATGGAGATGCCCCTGTGGTGTTGGACGCGGTAATGTATACCTTGTAATCCCAATCACGATTTTCGGGGTCCACGAATGTTGCGGAATATGTTCCGCTCCTCAGGGTACCAAGGACGGATGGACCATTGACATGCATTTGAACATTTGTCACATTGGTCTGGGCATTGACTGACGAGTAAATAATCGGCATCAGGAGCAATGCGAAGATCGCGAAAGCAAAGATGTATTTTTTCATGAGCCTCACCTCACCCACCTCTTCTTTCTTGCGTAATAGAATAGCAGAAGAGCTGAAGCCACGGATATTGCCATGATTCCTGCATTCATCAACTGATCTCCGCTTTGAACCTCGGTAATGCCGATTCCTGTTGTAACCAGGTTATCACCTGACAATTGCAATTCGGGATATTTTACCAGAATATTGTTTGATGCAATTGCAGTGCCATCAATCTGGGAATAACCGATAATCAACACAGTTGCCTGCCTGGAAGGATTGTCGCTGATTGGGTACAAATATAGGGGAATGTTGGTGGTACCATCCGAGCTGACAGATACATTAACCAATTTCTTCCCGTCCATCAGAAGGTCTGAGGTTTGCACTTCACCCAATTCCGCCCTCCAGCCATTTTTGGAAAGATCCTCGTTGTTACCAATGTAGATGGTGAACTTGTCGGCGCCGTTACCCTTATTCAGAATCGTAAACTCTAATTCGAGGCTGCCCTGGTCATATATAGGGGATGTTGCGGACGGCTGAATTACGAATTCGTGGTTTTGCAGAATGAGCAAATTCATGACATTGCTGTGCCTTACAGACGTGTTCTTCTGAGAAATGGCCGTCAGGGTAACTTTGTTCTGGTCAGTTACGGCATTGTGTGGGACATATATTGAAATCGTCACCTTGGCCTTGTTATTTACGCCTGGGTTGACGGTGACCTCGGGTGTGACAATGAGCGTTGTCCAGTCGGTACCTCCACCGGTTGCAGAGATGCCATATGTATCCTGAATGTTGCCCATGTTTTCCACTTCGAAAGTGTAATTAACCGTTGTATCCGGTTTTACCAGCTTCAACTGAGCGGTTTCAAAGGACACGAATACAATTCTATCCTCATCAAGTGTAAGTGGCAGGTTAATCTGAGCATCCGAGAATAAGTCGATGTCCATGTTCAAAGAATAGGTGACATCTATCTCGTTTTTGGTTGACATCAATTCACCTGTGACTGTGTATGTACTCATGGGCAACCACAGTTCGTAATAACCTGATTCGTCCGTAGTAATTGAATTCATTATGCTGCCATCAGGGGTTGTGAATTCCAGTTGTGTTACTGCGTTCATGTTTCTCTCATAGTAAGCAGTACCATACACCCGATATCCCTGAACCAAATTCAGAGCAAATGTGGATGATGATTCAATATCTATGATGGTCTTGAACATGCCCACATAATGCGATGAATACTGATGTGCATAGATAGTATACTCTGTGGGAATAAGTTCCAGTGAGAATTCACCGTCAGCGTTGGAAACTACGGTGTAATTTCCCAGGTGAGATGTGAAGGTGATTTCTGTATTTGGTGCGCTCAGGCCGTTGCGTGAGACCGAACCGGTGATATTACTCGTGTAAACATCTCTCTGGAGGTTGATTACATTGCCGGTTGATGCCGTTGCTGCGTTTATGGTGAGATTGTCTGAATAGTATCTGTAAGCTTGCAGGTACGGCACTTCTTCATAAGCAACAAAGTCAACCAAAATATCGTATTTCACATTCGGAACAAGGAATATATCGTACATTCCGGATTCATCGGTATTCACTGAGATGGTTCCATTGCTGCTAACATCTTTGAAGGTTATTTGCCGGAGTGAAATAGGTTGGTTGTCATAAATCAAACTTCCGCTGTGGGATATACCGTTTTTCAAGGAGATGTTGTATTCATTAAGTCCTTCGACCACTGAAATGTCCTGCATATCAACCATTATAGTATCATTGAGGGGGTGTACGGCAGATAGCACGTAATCACCAGGCTGGAGGTAATACGTTTCAAAGTTGGTTTTCATGTCCAAATTTCTTGATTCTGGGCCCTGTTTGAAGGTGATGTTGGCGCCTGTGAAATCCGGATTGGTTATGGAAATTGATACCTTTGATCTTTGCACTGATACAATGTCCAGATCTATGATATTGCCATCATACAAACCGGTATCGAAGAACATCTCTCTTTCAATCTGGTAGACATTCGTGTCGTCATCGAGAGATATGTTGTGCGTGAAAGATATTGAGTAAACACCCGGAGTTATCTGTCCGGAATATACCCCGTCACGCCCAATCTGGAATTGTTTGGAAGGCAGCCCGGACATCTCACTTGTGAAGTCCAGAATGATGTTTTGGTTCACCAACACTTCATCGGCGAGATACACTTTACCAGTGATCGGAATCATTATGGGTTCCAGAGATTGCACAATTCCACCAGATAATGTGGTCGCAGTATGTACACCCAAATCAACAGAAAAGAATCCAGATTTTGAAACTGTGACCTGGTATGATGTAGCGGGGGGAACTATTATGAAAAACGTTCCATTACTGTCTGTGATTGCCAGCGCATAGTTGCCATTGGGTTCCTTGAACATGATTTGTGCAGCGTTCAATTCCTCATATATCGTTTTTGCACCATCATGATTCACATCCCAGAATATCTCTCCTGAGACAATGGTACCGATTCTTGTACTGATGTTCAAATTTATGATTTGTAATGTCAGATACTGCAAAGAATAATAGGTTCCATAATCAAGAGATGAAACCTGAATGTGGTATCCTCCTTGTGGAAGGATAATTGTGTATTCGCCCATTTTATCTGAAATTGCAGAGACATATATGCTGGTACCCAGGCTATCAAATACCACTTGCGTGTCTGGAGCCCTGCGACCATATCCATCTGTAATGGTACCACTGACCATGCAACCTAGTTGTAATTGGATGTCGAAAACAGAGTCATCTTCCACGTATATGCGGCCAATTGCTGAGTAAATGACGTTGTTCTTGATATGAGATACATAATAAATGTATTCGCCATCGTTCAACTTTGCCGAATATACACCTTTGAAATCAGACAGGATTAATGTGTTGCTTGGACCTGCAATTTTGATTGTGGAATAGGGGACAGGAACACCATTCAAGGTGACAGAACCGGTTAATGTAAATGAATCATACACAACAAGGTCAATCGTGTTGTTCATATCCGGGATTACCTCAATCATCTGGGGTGTGCTGGCATAGACATCGATATCTGCTTGAATGAAGAAATTACCGTAAAGTACATTGGCAAAGCTGAAATTACCGTTACCGTCAGTGTAAGTGATGAACTCGAGGTTCTCCTTGGAGTCCCACACTCTCACTCTTGCACCGCTCGCAAAATAATTATCTGAAAACTTCACTGTTCCTTTGAGAGCGATAACATTGATTGGAATGTTTTGCGTTGTCGTTTCACCGGTGGATACAGAGAACGAATGTGTGCCTATTGTGCGATTGGCATATGATATCAAAACAGTGTAACTGCCCGGTGGAATGATGTCGAGATTATAATTGCCGGAATCGTCAGTGTATGCCATTGTGTCAAAGGTGATTTCACTGTTGGACAGAGATATCTGTGCATTGTTTACAATCTCGTCCACATCATCAGTAATAGCCCCGTCGGAATCAATGTCCCAATAAACAGACCCGGAAACACCAGAACTGCCAACAATCAGATTCTGGTCAATCATGTAATCAGGGGTTCCGTCGAAATTTCTGTCCTCGTCGGTTCTCATGGCCTGATAGTCTTCGATGTACATTGAAGTCACGTTGACGGTAGTGCCTATAAGTGTCAAGGGGTCAATACTACCGGTGGAAGCCACAACATTTATGTCGCCGGGAGGCGCAATAATGGAATATTGACCGTCGCTGTCCGTAGTAACACGTTGATGGGGTATTCCGAAATCATCCATTACTGTAACAGACACTCCACTCAGGGGTGTGCCGTCCTCAAGCATTACCTTGCCGCTGACTATTGCGCCGTGGTAATACTTCAGCATCATGGCTCCCTGATAGATGCTTGATCTGTCGCTCAGGTCGGATATGCCTTCTCCGGCCTGCTGCTTCTCGTAAGCATCCCAGTAATTCATAGCTGTCCATGCGTCCGTGTGGTTTTGAATTTCATTTGCAGGGTAGGGGTTCCAGTATGCAGTCCTGTGAACAAGTTTGAAGTGGGTCAAGTTCCAACCTGGCATTATTTGATTGGATGAAAGGGTTTCTGAAAGACCGGGTATTCCAGCACCGGGCTGGCCGATGTCGTCACCGCTGTATCCGATGAATGCCTTGTAAAGCATGGAATTGTAGAACATGTCCTTGTAAACAATCTGGTAAGGGTTATAGGGGTCCAGTTTGACATCCGGAGGGATGCTGTCAAGTTCATATTCGCCTCCGAATTCACCGATGGCCTTTATCTCCCAGAAGTCATATGGTTGATTTGCCACATCGCTTATTCTGTGGTCAGAAAGTTTCGCAGGTGCGTAGAAGATTCCCGTGTTGTCTGCCGAGAATGGGAACAGGCGGCTGTCTATACCGAAATATCTGATTGAATTTCCTGTTACTGAGCAGATGTCGTCATAGAGGGATACAATGCCATCAATATCGAGGGTCTGTGTAATCAAGACCCTTGATGCAATGTACAATGCATTGGCATTCTGAATGATATCATCACGCGGACCATAGATATCGGGATTGGCAAGGATGATATCTGTATATTGCGATGGATTCTCAAATATATTATTCAAAGCGCCCATATTTATTCCATGGTTCTCAAGCACAGTTACAACTTCAGGGTCGAAGAAATTCGACTGTCCCCAACCATGGTTCCAATTGCCCTCGAGTAATCTCACACAGAGAAGGGCGATTGCGTCCTCTTCGGACTGTGACATTATGAAATTACCTGCCAACTGATGTCCGCCAAGGAAATTGTCCGCGACTGTTGGGTGTTTACCCTCGTTGACAACTTCGAAACCGTAGTCCCACCAACTCAGGAAAGCAGGTTTATTGTAATCCGGATAGATATCCTCATCCTGGGTTCCCAGCCAATCATATGCCGCAGGCCAATACCTGCTGTTCAACGGCAATGAATAACCGAAACCACCGAGATACCAGTTGGTTCCGTTTATCACATCGTAATCAGATGGCTGCATGAATATAGGCATTGAATCGTAGATTTCTTTGTCGTAATCTGACTTGGTTTCGTATGGAATTCCGGCATCCAAGCCTGCCCACACGTTTGGTACGACTATGCACAATGCCAGGAAGATTATACCCGTGGTAAAAAGGAAGGAAGTCCTTCTTACCTGGAAGAATAGAGCGACATATGCAAAGAGAGACAGAGCAAGTATGAACAAGTGAGTAGCATCCGTGATTACCCAGTTGGTATAGGATTCGGCTACCAGGTAGAATATAACGCATGAGGCAGGAATCATTATCGTAAGAAGATTGTACAATCGGTTGGGATTGGTTTCTGCAATGAGATTCAGCATATAAATGCCGCATAGTATGGTCAAACCGACGACAAAGACGGGGTATGCAATACCGGAAACAGTAGTCAAAACAACTGCAAGAATTATCAGAACAGTAAGTGATGCAAAGATCCCCATCTTGAAATTGTATGTCATGTGTGGTTTTGAGGCCCTTTTGAGTTCACTTATGTATTTCTTGAGGTTGAGTTTTCCAATGATGATGGCCAATACCCATCCGGCTGTTATCGCGAAGGCCGGTGCGGCATTGAACATGAACCTCGCAGCTGTGACGGCCATGTAGATGGATGTACCGGCCCACAGAAGTATGAAGGTAAAATCCGCTTTCCATGTCTTGGGCAGTTGTATTGCCGCCCATGCCACACCTATGAATGATAGCCAGAAAGTGAATATTCCGAAAGAGAGGGCAAGATTGCTGAACGGAGGCGCCTGAGCTTCAGCGATTGTCTGATATTGTTTGTTGTTGATGAAATATCCGCCGCCGCTGAGCAGTGCATTTACTATAGAATCAAGTACAGACGGTGCGAGCAGTTTGAGGAAAATGGTCGCCAACAGGGAAACCGCGATTATGCTGGTGAATACCAGGAACCAGGGATATTTACGTGTCGCCATAAGTATAACTGCGAATACGGACAGACCGAGGAACAGATAGGCCGGCGTATCGAACCAACTTGGAATCTGGAGAGACAGGTAATAATAGGGGAATGCCAGAAGTAATCCGGTTCCAATTGTCACAAAGAATATGACGAATACACCGAATGAATCGGTATTTCTGAAACGGTTCAGTAGTATCTGAACCAAGAAATAGACCGCTATGAGGACGATGGCATATGCAAAGCCCTGCCATATCAATGCCACTCCGGCTATGGATAGGCCGGCAAGAACACCGTACAATATAGATAAGGGATTATGACGCACGAATTCCTGAAGTCCTTTCAATACTTCACGTGGTTTTTCCCAGTTCTTGATCCATTCCTGATGGGATAATGTCTTGAGTGCTTTCAGGAAGAAATAGAATGCCAATACCATGAAGAATAGCGTAATCGCATCGTGATCCGCATTGGTCAGAACACTTCTTTGAACATGACCCGGAAGTACCGCAAGAAGGAATGCCGCAAATATTCCTGTTTTTTTGCCGAAGGCCTCCTTGCCCAGGAAATAGGTAGGGAATATGGTCAGTGCGCCCCAGAATGCGGTGGAGAAGATGAAAAAGTACATCGTGGATGAATAAACGTCACCGTCGAAGAAGGGGGATAGGGCCATACCTGTGAGTGTGAGTGACCAGTCGTACAGTGGCGGACGTGGGTTCCTTGTACCCACGGGGTAATTCAGCATGGGTTCCCAAAAGTGAAAATCTCCGGTGTCAGAACCAACTGAGGCCACATAATGGTGGTAATACGAGTCTGAACCACCAGATAGCAAGTAACCGTCTTCCGTTGCCGGCCCTACACCGTAGTAGGCCCTGGCAAAGAATGCAATGCAGAATATGGCAAACAGGATGGCAAAGGTCTTCCAGTGATGGCCTATCCAGGAGTTTTTAAAAGCCTGGATGTTCAAGCGGGACTTTTTGTTCCCGTTTTTCACCTCATCAGTGGTTCGCCCGGCCCTTCTGCGGCCAGACTGGTTGGGTGTCTGCACCTGCATCGGTTCGGCTTCTGCTATTACTGGTTGCTCAAGAGTTTCCGGCGCTGGAGCATAAATCTCTTGTGGAGCTTGTTCGCTGATATGCTCCGGCTCCGGTTGCGACTCTACGATCGAAATCTGTTCATTGTCAGAACTATTTTTCTTGAGCCATTTCATTCTATTCACCAGTTTAACAATTTGGGTAGCGACCACCATACTCTTGTTATATATATTGTTTTGCATATATGAAGATAGTAAAATTAATACATAGCCAGCTTGTTTTACGAAGGGGGTTGCAATGTACAAATTCGATCATCGAATCTTATCGCCTACAATAACGTCCACTATATTGAATGTTCGATTGTGACATAAACGTAAGAGGTCACTGTTGTGAAGCCCCTTACAACGGTAAGTGGTCCGTATCCACAAGTTCTTCTCTATTACTACAGATAACTCTGCCAATAAATTACGGCAATTTGATATAGCTGATACAGGAACAGATTAGAACAGCCAGTTAGAAAATCAAATCTGTTATTGCGGGATTATAACTTCTGAAGGCTGACCACTTACACATAAACACAACTTATTTTAAGCTGGTTTTGTTTGCACCCCAATGCAACAGAGAAGGATTATTGGCGCAACCGTATCCTTCATTGTGGACGCGTAGCCTAGCCAGGATATGGCGACAGCCTCCTAAGCTGTAAACCGGGGGTTCGAATCCCCCCGCGTCCGCTTTTCTATTTTACTTAATATTCAAGATTGCTTCTGCTTTGATTATCTGCTCCAACCTTTTATCTAGCTTCTTGATTCCAACCTTTAATTCAACGTTTTCAAATTCAGCCAGCATTCGACCCATATCGTCTTCCGTGAGATATTTGTAACTGAGTGGGAATAGGTATTTGTCCTCGCGTTCCATATGTATTTGCAAGAGGTGGACATAATCATTAATGGCTTTTTTCAATGTTAAATCCGCACCTTTCTTCTTTTCGAGATACCATTTTACCTTGTTTTGTATATCTGCCAGGATGATTTTCAATTCTTCATGTTCATCCTCGATTGTTTTCAACGATGTCCTTGAAAATATTCTGGAATTTGGAGACTCGCCGTGTTCCTTTAGGACCCTTTCCAGGAATATCATCATGAAAATGTCTTCCTTTTTGTGATGTACTTTAGTATCCAGCATAATTGCAGTGGAACTGACCCATTCCAAAAGTGCGTTGGAAAGGGGATTTTTCCCGATTTTTTCAGCGAGTGTTTCGAACACTCTGGACATCCGTGCCAAAGCTATGTGTTCTTCCATCAGTATTGACATTGCGTTGGTAGTCAATTCCTTTCTTTGTCTTTCCACCACCTTTATTCGGGATATCAGAATGCTACTGTCAATCGGTTTGGATATGAAGTCATCAACGCCAGCCTCTAAAGCAAGCAACATATTTTCTTGGCCAGACTTTGAAGTTACCATGATGATGTAAGGGGTTTTCCCTGATGCTTTTGGCTGTTTTCGTATCTCAGTAGCGACCTCGATTCCATTTAATTTAGTGATAAAGGCCGGGAACCCCCCGGTTTTTAAGCCGGGGATGAGAGGCCATTTACACGAATATAACGAAAAGAGATCCGCCATGCACCGCTCAATCTGTTGCGCAGAAAATCAAAGCTGTCAGGCTTTGATAAATCAGGTGCATGGCCCCTGGGTAAACTTCCAGCCCTTGCAACAAACGCCAGCCACTTTAGGGGCTGGTAGTTTACGCATTACCCAATCCAGAAAAATCATATCGAAATCATGAATATCGTGTAGTTCCAGGGCCTTCTCACCATCATCGGTGGAAATAACCTCATAATCCTGAATACTTAACAATTTTTCCAATAGGACCCGTGATGCTCTGTTGTCTTCAGCTACCAGTACTTTCATTTTGAACCCCCCTTTTCAAAGGATGGATAGGGGCATTAATCATATGGGTTTATTTAAAGCTTATTTAAATCGGCCATTGGTATTCTTATGAATAAATATACATTAGATTACTCACAGGTCGCTTGTGTTAATGTCTTTCTGTCATTAACTATTTTCATGCCTGCTTTCACCCTTGCAACAAGGATTGCTTGATCAAAAGGCTTGGAAATAAAATCGTTAACACCGGCCTCAAATGCGCGCACTTCATCTTCAACCAAATTTTTGCCAGTCACCATAATAACATAACAGAACCCACCAGTTTCGGCTTCAATCTTGCGTATTTCCTTACATATATTCAAGCCACCGGCGGGAGGCATCATCCAGTCAATAATAATCAAATCAAACGAATCTTTATTATAGGCATTTAAAGCTTCTTCTCCATCATTGGCTGTAATTATCCTGTAACCATGTTTTTTAAGGACATTTTCAATTAACATCCGATCCATTCGGTTATCATCCACAACAAGGATATTCATTCTGTTGACCTCCATGTCCTAATATTTTCCTCATTCTCTGTTATCAGGTTTAATACTTTAGCTATCTCATAGTTTTTTATATCAATAATCTTTTGGCCAAATATCTTGTCCTTTTGTCTAAATTCAGCCTTGAACTTTAACATATCATCATCGGATAAATATTTCAGGGTAAATGGAAATAATATTTTCTCCTCTTTGTTCATATGCCGGAGCAACAATCCAGTAAATGATTTGATAGACAATTTAAGAGTATCAGCGGGGGATATATCGCCTAATATATATTGTGAGATATCACCCATTAAATCCATCATACTTAATTCGATTTCTTTATGCTCTTCAGTAATAACCACAAACGGTATTTCAGACGCTTCACCGAACCAATCTAATTGTTGTAAAGACATAGGGTTGTAAAATGATAGAAAATATAGTTTTTCTTTTTCAAAATGAAGATTCAATAACAACGTGGCCATCGTAGAAACAGACCATTCCAATAATTTTTCCGAAACTCCATTCTCAAGTTCATCATGAATAATGTCAAATATATGTATCAAATTTCGAAAATTATTGTGTTCTTCTATTAGAATGAGGTGGGGTGTGTGTGTTAATTTATTTATATTCTTTTGAAAATCTTGGTATTTGAGTCCCATTTCTATCCTTTGTTCCAACATGTGCCTATCCACGGGTTTTGTGAGAAAATCATCAACACCAATAGTGAGTGCTTGCACCATATCCTTGGCCTTTGACCTAGACGTCACCATGAAGATATACGTAGGGGTATCGGTTCCTTCCTCCAATTCTCTGATTTTTATACATAGTTCGATACCGTCCATCTCTGGCATCATCCAATCAAGAATGGCAATATCAATCTCATTCTCTTTGAAAGCTTTCAATGCCTCGCGGCCATTTGAAGTTGAAATTGTTTCATGGCCCATCTTTTGAGTGAGTTTTTCCAGAAGGATTCTAGAGGACTTGTCATCTTCAGCAATGAGTATTTTCATTTTATCCTTAACCATCTAACTCAATACCATCTCGCCTTTATGAATGTTTTGCTGGAATACAGATTAAATTGTTATCATCTCATATTTCCTCGAACCCAGCCCCACTTCCTCGCCGTAAGCCAGCTGGAAAGACCAGTCAATGTCGTTCGCCGCGCGTATGTTGTCCAGTCCCTTCTTCACGCCCGGCCCTATCTTGGAATGCGTGTTCGGTTCCGCAGCCACCACCATATCCGCACAGGCCTGGTCCAGGGCCACAGGGTCCTTCGATGCCAGTATCCCTATGTCAGATACTATCGGCGTATCGCTCCATCCTGCACAGTCGCAATGGGGCGTTACATTCATGACAAATGTGATGTACCCGACCTTTCCCTCCTTTCCTTTCACCACGCCCATGCAGTATTCCACCATCTTCTCCTGCAATGAACTGGCCGAGGAATCCCATCTGATCTTGATTGCCCTGGGTGTGCATGTGATGAGGCATTCACCGCAGCCATAGCATTTTTCCTCGTCGATATGGGCCTTGCCGTCGGTGATGGTAATGGCGCTCTGCGGGCACCACTTTGCGCAGTTCCCGCAGCCGATGCACATTTCCAGGTCTACTTGCGGCTTCATGTCGGAGTGCATCTGTTGCTTTCCTGCCCTGGTCCCGAAACCCATGCCCATGTTCTTTATTGCGCCGCCTATGCCGCCTACCATGTGGCATTTGAAATGGGATGCCACGATTATCGCGTCGGCCTGGACCGCGGCAGAGGCCAGCTTTACCCTGTCAAAGTGTTTGAGATTAACTTCCACTTCCATGTCGTTTTTTCCTGTGAGCCCGTCCGCGATTACCACAGGCGCATCCACGACGCTGGGAAGGAACCCATGGGCATAGGCTGTGTTCAGGTGATCGACCGCATTGGACCTCGAACCGTAGTAAAGGGTGTTGGTATCCGTAAGGAAGGGGCTGCCGCCGGCTTTTTTGACCGAATCAACGATGGACCTTACCAGGACCGGGCTCACGAACGTTGTGTTGCCGGATTCCCCAAAATGCATCTTTATAGCAACGAGGTCTCCTTTGGATATGCAATCGGCAAGTCCCGCCTTTTCAAACAATGCAGTAATCTTGCGTCCGTTGTTCTCGGAACCCTTGCTGGCACCGAACGGAATGAAATACACTTTCGAGGTCATGGGCCTGTAATCGGAATTCTTGTATTTATCTATGATGCTAATTTGATGCTATAGAAAAATACAAATCACTGATAAGGTTTCAACCGTGACATGACATCAAAGGAAGAGATTTTGAAAATCGCTTCGGAGAAAGGGTTGGAGTACATCAGATTGCAACTCACCGATATCCTGGGGACCCCGAAGAATATCGTGGTACCGGCACGCAGGCTGGAGGAAGTTCTCGACGATGGAATAGCCTTCGATGCATCGTCCATCATAGGTTATGCCACAATCGAGGAATCCGACCTCATCGCAAATCCCGATTATTCATCCTTTTCCATAATGCCGGACGAGATCGAGAAACGGCCCACTGCAAGAATTAACTGTGACATATACATGCCAAACGGCAAACGTTTCCCCGGGGACCCCAAATACGTCCTGGAGAGGATGGTGAAGAAAGCGGCCGATATGGGCTATGAATTCAACACCGGACCCGAATGCGAGTTCTTCCTATTCAAAATCCTGGACGGGCAAATAACTACAATACCGAATGATAACGGCGGCTATTTTGACCTTTCCCCTCTGGACCTCGCGGAGAATGTCAGAGAAGATATATGTTCCACATTGGAAAAACTCGGTTTCCAGGTATATACATCACATCACGAATGCGCATCCGGCCAGCATGAGATAAATTTTCATTACGCGGATGCCTTGATCACCGCTGACAGGGTGGTGACCCTCAGATACGTAGCCAAGGTGATAGCGCTGAAGTACAATCTTCATGCCACATTCATGCCCAAGCCCATCTTCGGAGTGAACGGCACCGGGATGCACACCCACCAGTCCCTTTTCGCCAACGGAAAGAACATATTTCACGACCCGGACGGGTTGCATGAACTGAGCGAGACTGCAATGCACTACATGGGTGGTCTTCTGAAATACTCCAAGGAGATTGCGGCCATACTCAATTCCAAGGTGAACTCATACAAGCGGCTCGTGCCGGGATACGAGGCTCCAACATACATTGCCTGGTCCACCGAGAACCGCAGCGCTCTCATCCGAATCCCGGCCAAGCGCGGAAATGCCACCAGAGTTGAACTCAGAAACCCGGACCCGGCAGGCAATCCGTATCTCCAATTCGCGCTCATGCTGGCTGCCGGACTGAAGGGCATAGAGGACAGGGTTGAACCGCCGGAACCGGTCTACAAGGACATTTATTCACTTAGCCAGAGAGAAAGGGAGCTTTACAAAATCGACACGCTGCCAGCCAACCTCGGTCATGCGCTTTCCTACATGGAGAAGAGCGAACTGGTGCTGGAAACCCTCGGGCCCCACATATTTGAAAATTATCTGTACATTCAGACAAAAGAATGGAACGAGTACAGGACCCAGGTAACGAAATGGGAGATTGACAAGTACTTGAGTGTCATTTGAGGTACTGGATTATTTTCATTGAACCGTAAACTACCAGCCCCTAAAGGAGCTGGCGTTTGTTGCCAGGGCTGGAAGTTTACCCAGGGGCCATGCACCTGATTATCAAAGCCGATTAGCTTTGATTTCAGATGTTGATATATGTACGCGATGCATGGCAGGTCATGCATACGAGCATGGCGGTCTATTTTTTTGTTTATATCCGTGTAAATGGCCTCTCATCCCCGGTTTAAAAACCGGGGGGTTCCCGGCCTTTATCACTCAATGGACAACAGGAAATTTGAGCGAATATGAGCACTCATCCCAGATGTTCGCAATCCCCGGCAATTACCTTTGTTACGCGTCCATCTTCGCCCTCGATAAGCAATGACCCATTCTCATCAATATCTTTGGCAATGCCAGTTATCTTCTTATTCGGTGCATGAATTGTCACTTTCTTGCCCAGTGTTTCCGAAAGATTCCGCCAGTCTTCCAGAATTATATCATATTCCTTGGTTTCAAGAAGCTCCGCGCGGAAATTCAGTTCTTCCAATATTGTGTTCTCCAGAACTTCCAATTTCACCTTTTTCCCGAATTCTTCGGCCACAGAAGTGGAAATAGAACTGAAATCATACCCATTTTGAACGGGATTATTGATGTTGATGCCAATACCGATTATGGCCATCTGCTTATCATTTACCGTAAGAAGCTCTCCGAGAATGCCGCAGATCTTTCTTCCTTTCACCAAAACGTCATTGGGCCATTTAACGCCGGCCTCAAGGTCATATTCCATGATTATCGCAGTAGCTACGGACGAACCTGCCATGAGGGGGAGAAGTCCGAACTTCTCATTGTCAAAACCAGTCTCGGTATCCAGAAGAACGGACATCCATAGGCCGCCTTCAGGGGATTCCCATTTCCTGGTCATTCGGCCTTTGCCCTGGGTCTGGATCTTGGCTGTGACAACAGTGCCTGGTTCAATGTCCTCTTCGGCCAGTTTTCTAAGGACTTCGTTCGTTGATGTTATCTGGTCGTATCGGATTATCTTGAATCCCAACTTACGGTTCATCGTCCAAGTCCTATTTCTCAAATAATGTGAATGTCGGCGGGGTGGATATCGTGACGAATACAGCTTCTCCTTTGCCGATATTTTTGGCCCAATGTTTCTCCTCGGAGTGGTGGAACAGCATGTCACCTTCCTGGAGTATGAATTTTTCCTCGCCTACGCCATACTCGACTTCACCCTTAACCATTAATTTGAACTCCTGGCCCACATGTTTAAAGGAGTTGGTCTTTGTTCCCGGAAGTAGGTGGGTTATATTCGCTTCCAACTTGTCAGTTTTTAAAATATTTCTGTACAAGCTTCCTGTCTGGTATATGTCATTCAACGATTTACCTGCTTTCATCAGAATTGTTTTTTTCATATGATTCCTCCTTGATGTATAAATGTTCTTAACATTATTTAAATTTACCGTACTTTAAATCATTGCTGAAGATAGTCTCATCCTTGCTGACTCTGGCTTGCTGCTATCACGGTCTCGACCGCGGCCATTGCTGCGGCCACTTTCTTCCCGTTTCCGGCTGCGGCCTTTTTCTCCTCGACATACTTGACCACGCGTTCCATGATATTGTTGTTTGGAATATAGCTGGTGTTGTATATGCCCGCCTTGAAAACCGGGTCGTTCATCACGACCTCGTGGAACGGAATGTTGGTCTTGACGCCGCCAATCTGGAACTCCCAGAGCGCACGTTTCATTCTTTCGATTGCGCGGGGACGGTCCTCTGCCCAGACTATGAGCTTGGCGCCCATGGAATCGTAATATGGCGGAAACTGGAAACCCTGATAGATTCCCGAATCCACGCGTATGCCCGGGCCTGATGGCTCCGCATACCTGGTTATCTTTCCAGGACATGGCATGAACTTGTTCAATGGGTCTTCGAAATTAATCCTGCATTCGATGGAATGGCCCTTGGTTTTGATGTCTTCCTGTTTATATTCGAGTTCAAGTCCGGAAGCAACTCTCAGCTGTTCCCTGGCCAGGTCAACTCCGGTAATCATTTCGGTTATTGGATGTTCCACCTGCAATCTTGTGTTCATTTCCAGAAAGTAGTATTTTCCGTCCTTGTACATGAACTCGCAGGTCCCGGCATTATAATAGCCAGCAGTGTTTGCCGCAAGCTTGGCCTGTTCTCCCATCGCTTCACGGATTTCTGGGGATATCGCCTGGCTGGGTGTTTCCTCTATGAGCTTCTGGTTCCTTCTCTGGACCGAACATTCGCGATCAAAGACATGGATGAGATGCCCGTGCTTGTCGCCAATAACCTGGAACTCTACGTGATGCGGTTCGTGAATGTACTTCTCGATGAACACTGCATCGTCCCCAAAACTTGATTTGGCAAGCCTTCTAACGGATTCAAGTGCCTTTTCCATCTCGGATTCATTCTCGACCTTGACAATCCCGATACCGCCGCCGCCGGCACTTGCCTTTAGCATGACAGGGTAACCAATCTCGTGAGCTATGTTCTTTGCTCTCTCGTGATCGGATATGGCCTCGGTAACTCCGGGGACAACGCTTACTCCTGCCTTTATCATGCTTATCTTGGAGTCTATCTTGGAACACATTAGTTCCATTGCGGGCACTGGAGGTCCGATGAATTCAATATTATTCTTCGCGCACATGGTGGCGAATTCGGAATTTTCTGCCATGAACCCGTAGCCAGGGTGTATACCGTCAGCGCCAGTTTGTAGCGCGGCCTCGATTATCTTTTCCTTGACAAGGTAACTCTGGGCTGCCGGTGCGGACCCTATATGAATCTTCTCATCGGCATATCTGACGAAAAGTGCGGTTTTATCTGCATCGGAATAAACCGCAACTGTCGGAATGCCCAGTTCCTTGCAGGCCCTCATTATGCGGACGGCAATCTCGCCCCTGTTTGCAATCAGAACTTTGCTTAGCATCTGACTCGCCTCACAGTATCTTCATTATAACATCGCCGGTCTGGACCATGTCGCCTTCCTTGACAAATATCTCCTTGACCTCGCCGTCGAAATCGGACTCGATATTGCTTTCCATTTTCATGACTTCCAGGATTGCAATCACATCGCCCTTCTTGACCTTGTCGCCGACCTTTACCTTCAGTTTCCACATATTACCCTGACAGCCAGTAAGCTGCATGCCTGGTGCTTTCTTGTCCGGTCCCAATGCTGGTCCGACAGCTCCGCCGCCGCTTGCGGTGATGTAACCACCAGTTGGTTCAACTTTAACTTCGAAGAACTCGCCATCAACCTCGACATTGAATTCCGTGGGTATCGGGGCGGGTCCACCGACCTTCCTCTTCTCCGGCGGTTCAACCTCAAGATACACATCTGGCAGTTCCGGGAAGAAACTTTTCACGAATGCCCTGGTCATCGGATGGTCCTTGTTGAGAGGAAGCTGGTCGGAAGTAAATTCCGCCTTTGCCTCGCCCTTGAGGAACTTAAGTCCGATTTCAGGGAACAGGACATATGTCATGATGTTCTCGTCACTCATCTCTATACTTGGAGCCCTTTCCGCAAGCTCCTTCTTCCTGACATCCCACATATCCTTTGGCACGAGGTCTGCGGCACGGCAGTCTATTACCTTGTCCTTCCAGTCCTTTCCGAGAACCTTTTCCATTATCTCCGGCTTAATCGGACCCGGGGACTTGCCATACATACCCTTGCAATAATCAATTGTTTCCTTGGGTATTTTCTTGTATCTTCCGAAAAGAACGTTCATGACTGCCTGGACTCCAACGACCTGACTTGTCGGTGTGACCAGCGGCGGGAATCCGAGTTCCTCGCGTACCTTTGCTGTTTCATCAAGCACAAGATAGAACTTATCAGAGGCTTTCTGCATTTCAAGCTGGCTGACCAGGTTGGACAGCATTCCGCCGGGTATCTGGTGAACCATAACTGATGGGTCTACTTTCATGGCTTCCTGCCTTATGAGGTGCCTGTACTTGTGCCAGACATCGTTGAAATATTTGCGAATCTCGATTAACTTGACAAGGTCATATCCAGTTTCGTATTTTGTGCCCTGGAGAGCTGCTACGACGCTTTCGGTCGGTGCTCCTCCGGTCCCACCTGAAATCGGAGACATGGCAGTATCAAGAACATCGACACCTGCCTCACAAGCTGCCCAGTATGACATACCGGTCATGCCGCTTGTATAATGGCTGTGAAGGCCTATTGGTACTGCACCGCCAGCATCCTTGTAACCGCCAATGATTCCCTGTGCCATCTTGGGGGAAATCATGCCGGCCATGTCCTTAATACAGACTGACTGGCAGCCCCATTTCTCAAGTTGGAGAAGATCGTCAACGTACCTTTCGACAGTGTGAACCGGGCTGATTGTATAACTCACGCAGCCTTGAGCATGGCCGCCCTCCTTTATAACCGCTTTAATCGGAGTTTCCATATTCCTCAGGTCATTAAGTGCGTCGAATATACGGAAAACATCGCAACCGTTCTTTTTAGCGAGATGAACAAAGCGATTCACGACATCATCCGGAAAATTCCAGTAGGCCACTATGTTCATGGCCCTCAAAAGCATCTGCGTCTTCGTGTTTGGCATTGCAGCCTTGAGTTTTCTGAGTCTTTCCCAGGGGTCTTCGTTCAAGAAACGAATCGGTACGTCGAACGTGGCACCGCCCCACACTTCCAGGGACCAGAAACCTATCTCGTCCATTTTCTCGGCTATGGGGAGCATGTCCTCCGTCCTCATTCTAGTCGCAAGAATCGATTGATGCGCATCTCTCAGAGTTTGGTCGTGTAATTCTACCATCCAGACACCTTCGGGTAATATATGTGGTGCGTGATAATGACAATATGTAATTAAACGTTTCTATTACTAGTAAGTGGTCAGCCTTCAGAAGTTATAATCCCGTAATAACAGATTTAATTATCTAACTGGCTGTTATAATCTGTTCCTGCATCAGCGATATCAAAATACCATAATTTATTGGCAGAGTTATCTGTAGTAATAGAGAAGAACTTGTGGATAAGGACCACTTACCGTTGTAAGAGGCTTCACATCAGTGACCTCTTACTATTACTACATGTAAAATATTAACAAAAACGTAAGACCCGTAGTTAAAATTTCAAGGCCACTTTCTTCTTGACAGGCTTCCTCGGTTCCTCGGCACCTGAGGCGGGAGGTTGGGGCGTGTCTGATTTGGGCGGCTCCTGGGCTCCCGGAGGTTCGACTGTGGGCGTTACCGGTGTCGGCTGCGGTTGGACCTTTTCCACTTCCAGTTCAGCGAAATCGTCCTCCTGGACCTTCTCGTCCATCTTCTCGGTGAATTCAACACCGCATCCGGCACATTTGCTGAATCTTCTGCCGCATAAAGCGTGATATTCCTTTCCGCAGGAACATTTTATTATCTCAATACCAGCCTTGACCTTTCCCATGCATATGCCGCATTTTGTGTCGATGGGACTATTGATTATCTCGAACGTGGACTTTGAAATCGCGCCAGTCTTCTCAATCACAGATTCCATGACGAATATGTGACCGCCAGATTCGTCTTCGAATGAAAGACCGTCCATTATTCTGACGGACGACATCTTGATTATCACCGGAACGTCGCCTGGTGTCTCGAATTTCATTCTTATCTTCAACTTTGCCTCTCCACCGCCGCCGCGTACCGATTCCAGATAAGTGTCGCCTTCAATCTCAATGTCCCCGATAATGCTGATTTTTATGTCCTTGGCCAGGGCCTTGCCCTTATTGACAATGGAAACCTCGGTGTCCACCCATTCACCCTTCTGGACCCTGTCAATGCCAAGATTTGCAACCAGCATTGGTTTGAATTCGGCAACAGCGTTTTTAACGGTCTCTATGCTCTTTTTAATAGAGGAGAGCGCCATCTGGTAATCGCTGTCCTTCTGTGTCCTGGCCAGATCGAAAAGGTTCAGGGCCTCCTTCACATTTATGCCGAATTTCTTGGAATTGGATATTACCTTCTCTGCCTCGTAAGTGAGTTCTATGAATTCTCTCTCGAAGCCCTTCTTCAGGTCAATGGCATTCTTTGACTTCTCCAGGTATGTGATGGCTTCCTTGAACTTGTTCTCCTCGAACGCCTTTCTTGCCTTTGTCAGCAGTTCCTGACTGGCCGTTATCTCGGCCCCGACTTCCTTGGCATGTGCCATTGCCCTTTCGGACTGGGCATAATTGTCCTCGAAGAATGAACTCAATTTCTCCTTGACATCCGTCAGAGTGTGATTGAGCTTTTCGTGTGAAATTGTGAACTTGCCGGTGTCCATGAAGGTCTTTGCCTCTGCCAGCAGGGAACTGGAACCGGATACATCTATCCCGTACTGGCCGGCAAGGTCCGTGTATTTGTATGCAGTGGTGAGGTTGGTGCTCAGTTGTGAATGACAGAGCCGCCTTGCTTCCAGCGCACCTTCTTTGGCAATCTCGGTGGCTGTTTTGTAATCGTGGTCGTTCTTGGCATTGTTGGCATCAGCCAGTAACGTTTCCGCGATGGACACGTTTGCAGATATTTTCTTGGCGACCTCTATCTGTGTTGACAGGGCATTGATGGCTTCCATGGTTTCGGTGTGATCTTCACCGACCATATGCAATTCATCGCCGCTCTGAATGGCCAATTCCAGGGCTCGGACGTAATTACCTTTCTTCATTTCATCCCTGGCCTGCAGAACGAGGTTCTTTGCTTTCTTGGAGAATATTCCGGATTTCTGGGACTCGTTCATCTTGGTTTCTGCGGTGAGTATTGCCTTTTCAGCCATTTCCTGCTGCAGACCAACCTTTTCCAGTTCACCCTCGCTCTTCATCGCTTCCGACAGTGCGGTCTTGTAATCCTTTGTGTTGAAAGCTTCCTGAGCCTTGGCCATGAGTTTTTCGGCAGCCAGAACGTTCACGCCCTCGAGCTTTGCCCTCTCTATCGAGACCTTGAAGGCCTTTATGGTGTCAGAAACATGCTTCTCGATTATCTTTCTGGATGAAATTGTACTCTTGGTGGCGAAATCTATGGATTCCTTGTACATGGATTTGTTCAGTTCGTTCAAGGCCAATTCCAGCATTTTCTTTGATTCGGACATTGTTGCATGGAGTGTTTCACCTTCATTCAGGACATCCTGGGCGGCCTTTATTTCCATGGCTGCCCTTTGACTGAGCTTTCTTATATCCTCAATCTGAATTTTCACCTGGTTGGCCATCTCGACGGATTCCTTGAAATGTTTCTGTTCAAGTGCCTTCTTGGATTTATCGAGAAGCTCCTCTTGGGCAGTAACGATAAGGTTGAGTTCCTTGGCGTCCAGCATCAATGATTCAGTGGAAGAAAGATAACTGCTGATACCCTTGGTCAGAGCATCGATCGCCGTACTTTCAACTTCGTTGGCAATGATTATTGCCTGTTTCTGCTGCTCGGTTTTGATGAAATCTGCCAATTTGGCAATATGTGTTTTGATATTGGACGTCTCCAGGCCCAGTGAGTTCAATATTGTAATGCTTTCCTCGATGAAATGGAGTTTTGTAGCGGCAATGTGCAGGTCGTTAATCTTCTCGGTTTCGGTCTTCGCCTTTTCAGCCTCGCTCAGGGCATTTTCATACTCAAAACGCTCGAACATACCCTTGGCGGAAAGAAGTATGCCCATGGGTTCTTTGACATCGACCTTGTTCTTCTTTGCCTCTGCAAGTATTGCCGCAGCCTGATTTATTGCATCATAGGCTTTCTTGTGGTACATTATTTGCCTGTCAGCAGAGGTTTTGGCACTGAAACTTTCCTTGTACGTGGTCAGGAAATCAGCCCTTGAGAAAGCGGTTTTTGCCTTCTTCAGTGACTCCTTCATATCCGAAATGTCTATGCCTAGTTTTTTGGCTTCTATGGCAGAAAGCTTACCCTCACCAAACATCCTTTCCGCAGCCACATATTGAATGTTACGTGCATCATTTATGGCTTTTTCGGCCTCCACGAGTGCATTGGAGAAGTCCCTGTTCTTCAGATATGCTTCACAACGTAGGCTCATCTCTTCAAGGGTTTCGATTTCACAACCCATCTCTTTACACAAAGAAATGGAATTGTTAAGGCGCGACACGACATCTCTTGCCTTGGCGGATTGACTTGTCTCAAGCATGTTAAGCGCCTTGTCCGCATATTCAAATGAATTGTCGTAAGCATTCTTCTCAAATTCGGTCTTTGCGGTGCTCAGAAGATTCTGAATGAGGTTGATGTCCACGTTTTCAGCATCGTACATGGCGAGTTCCACCGAAGCAATGGTGTTCGAAACATGTATCTTTATAATTTCCTCGGCGTGCTTCGTACTCTCACTGGATAAGTCTATGGATTTGTTGTAGTTACCGGATTTTGCAGCATCTATGGACTGCTTCATGAGTGCCTCGGGATCCTTAAGATTGGCCCCGAGCTTGTCCCCGGCACTTATGACAAGTTCAGCCACTTCAATGCATTCGGTGGCATATGAATAAAGTGCACTTGAGAGTTCTTCCTCGGCCTGTTTGACAAATGCCTGTACAGATTCAAAATCTCTGGCCTCCAGGGATTCCTTGGCTGAGGATATGGACCGCCCCACATTGTTTACCTCGACACCCAGCTTCCGGGCGGACTCTATCTGTTCGTCAAGCGAGGCAATCGTATTTTCGATATTTTCGAATTCACCCACTATTGAATCGACAAACTCATCACCCTTTCTCGCCATGTCCAGCGCCACAGTGAAATCCCCTTCTTTGAGAGAGTTCTTTGCGTTGTTAAGGTATTCCATTGCCTGGCTAAGATCAGCGCCTATCTTGTTCGCTGCGATGAATTTTGACCTTGACTGAGAGATTGTGCTCAAAACCTTCTGGAACTGGGTGTTGTGTATTTCGGATTTCAAATCCTTAATAGAATCAATTGCACCGGTGTAGTTGGACTCTTTCAGAATATTTTTTGCCATGTTCAGAATTTCATTGGCCTTGTCCACATTGGCATCAATTTTTTCGGCTTCCTGAATAACACGGGCCAGAATCTCAAGAGTATCGCTTATGCCGCGGTTAAGGGTCTTTTCGGCCTCTGATTTGGATAATCTGGCAGAACTGAGGGCGGCCTCATGATTTGATTCGGATACCTCCGTTTCGGTTCTGTTTATCAGTTCCTCAACCTTGTTGACGTTGATATCCAATTCCTTTGCAATGACAAGATGTTGCTTTGCCTCATCGAGTAGGCTATCCACCTGGGAGGAAAGGCCGCTTCCGGCGGAGTCCATGCAATCCTTTAACAGGTTCAGTGCCCCGAAATAATTCTGTTCCTCCATGGATTTTTTGGCCTGTTCGAGCAAATCCTCGCTTGACGATACATCCTCACCCACATTTCTAGCCAGAACAATCATGGATTGGGCCTGGGAATAAGATTCCGAAAGATGTTCCTGAGCCACCTTTTCGAACAGGCTCCAGCTCTGTTTCGAAAGGCTCATTGAACGTTCATAATTCTTCTCTGTCAAAGCAAGTTTTGCATCCTTCAACAGGCTGAGGCCCTGTTCATTGACCGAGCCAGCATTCTTGGTAAGGTCCACCAATTTTTCTACAGAATCGATTATGGAACGAATGCCATCCTCAAAACATTTCATGGCAACTTCCCTGGACTGGGTTGCCTGTGCCAGGGCATCCCGGTTCTCCTTCCCCTCCAGATTCGAACTGGCCTTGAACAATAATTCCTCTGCTTTGGCAACATTGATGTCACAGGACTTTGCGGACTTGATCATTGTCTCCGCGTCCTGCATCTCGATTTCGGCAAGCTGGCGAGTCTTCTTTTCCTCCTTGGCTTTTTCCTCCAGCTGCTTAGTGAGCTGCATTGCTTTCAGGTAACTTGACACCGCTTCAACTCCGAACCTGACTAAAGTATAGCATTGTCGCCTATACTAGCTAAACCTTATGCTCTGCTACTAGTCTTCAACATATTCGTGACATTATATATAGTTTTCGTTTTATTAATCATATTAAGAGAGTACATTTAACCAAAACGTGGAATCGTCCTATATCCTGGTTAAATGAGTGCTCCCCAACGCTAAAGCGTGGGGTATCCTTTCAGTTTTCATCCTGAATTTCGTAATTTCATAGAGAAAAGAACTCATTCAGATTTATTCCTGATTGCTGAAATTTCAGAATAGATGGGGAGCACTTTTACTGAACAAGTCCTCGCGGAAGAGCAGCTTGAAAGCGCCCGTATCCGCAGACTTAAAAGTCGCGGTATGTGGGCGAGGACATGTTCAATCAGACCGCTGGAGTTATAGTTACAATCGTAATTTTGAATATCAGGGTCTTGCCCACGACTTCCCTGTTGAAATCCAGAGTGTAAGTTCCAGCGAATGTGTCCACACTTGAAATTCTGAACTGATTTCCGTATTCGTCAGAGAATATTTTTGTTTCAATATCATCGGATGAAATGATGTGTTTCAGGACGATTTCCCCATCACCGTTGTTCGTTGAAGAATCTATGGACTCAACCTTTAACACCATGCCATTTGTGGACTGGACTATCTGACCCACAGATGGGTTATTTCTAAGGACAATATTGTTCCCGGAAGTATCGATATGGAACACGGTCATGTTCCAGCCATAATCACTGTTTTTGACACATACACCCACATCGGGCATCACATCATACTTCTCTATGAAAGCGGCGCTATTGCCAAACCATTCAAATATGGGTACGGATTCTTTGAGTGTTCTGGTTTCTATGAGACTTTCATCAGATTCACCGTAACCGTCCTTCGGCAAAACTGTAATCGTTTTGGTCTGGTTCAGGCCCATTCCGATAACACCCTTGTCGAAACCGGCAATCATCTGGCCAGTTCCAACTGCGAATGATAACGGTTCATAACGGCCCTTGGCACTGAAATACGGGCTCTTTGGATATTGGGTATTGTTCTCACCCACATTGCGAAGAGATGTGTCAAAAACGGTTCCGTCTTCGAACATGCCAATATAGTTTACGGTGACTGTATCACCGCTTTCAACAACCATATCGGAATCGGCTGTGGTTTGTGCCTTGAACAGAACAGCGTAAGATGCATAACTGCCTGCGAATACCAGCACAACAATTATGACGAATATAAGGAGTGCAGCCTCCCACCGTGACCAGAATGCTTTGTCCAGTTTGACCATGATTAAACCTCATACTTCGTGATTACTTGATTGCTTCTCAAGAAATAGAAGTCCGTAATTCAGAGTTTCTTGATCATCTCTGCAACGAAGTTTTTGAGTTCATCGTCGTCAGGGATTGTCAGAGATTTTTTGAACCTGGCACTTCCGTCCGGCAAAAAATAGCCTCTTGACACAGATATGAACTCGTTCACACCCTCATCCGTAACAGCTTTCTTTCTGGCAACTTCCAGGAAATTGTTTCTTCCAAAGGTCTTTCTCTCTGAACCAATCGTTTCGAATTCTACGTTCGCTTTCGGTGCGTAATCATCTGACATGTGTATACCTCTTGTTCTTTTATTGCACCCTCATCAGGGTTGTGTGGGGATTTCCTTTTCTAATATAAAGGTTTGTATTGTTATAGGATTTCAGTATTCTGAAATTGTCGATTTTAGATTTTAGATCTTAGATTTTAGATTTTTGCTGGGAATATGCCACGCCGTCAATTCGTCGTAAATCTACAATCTACAATCCCTAAATCGAAAATCGTTATTGTTTCGCTGAATACTTACTATTGTTATAAGGTCATTTCCTGAATTCTTTCCCAACCAGTGAGAAATAAGCCAACAAAGATTCAATCTGGATACGGCTGTTGCTACCCTCAATAATTCTGAATTCTATCTCACCCATCTTGTCAATGAACCGAACCTTGCCGAATTCGGAAATGTCAATTTCAAACACATTTCTGTGCATCTGTCTGATGATATCTTCACCGGATAAACCGTAATCAATCAACAACCGGTCAAGTATGTCGCGGGATTCGGTGAATTTTCCGGATATGGCAACTTCCATCATATCGATTATGTCCTTCGGGCGACCCGTGGAACTTGTCTTGTACACGGCCTCAGAATCGACCTTCGTACCCAGGACCGATGCGACCTGAAACACATTTGTGGCCTTCCTCAGATCTCCGCCGGACACATACAGCAGTGCCTGAATTCCGTCTTCCGTTATCTCAATTTTCTCGGCTTCGGCGATTCGGTTGATGTAAATGGTAACATCTTCCGGAAGAAGTTGTCTGAATCTGAAAACGGCACATCTGGACTGTATTGGGTCGATTATCTTAGAGGAGTAATTGCAAGACAGAATGAACCTGCATGTGGCAGAATATTTCTCCATGGTGCGCCTGAGTGCCGACTGGGCATCAGAAGTTAGCGCATCAGCCTCGTCCAGAAATATGATTTTGAAAAGAGTGCCGCCCAGGGGTGAAGTCCTGGCGAAGTCCTTGATGGTTTTTCTCACAACATCAATACCCCTCTGGTCAGAGGCATTCAATTCCTGAAAATTGTTGCTCCAACTATCACCGAACATCTGGTGCGAAAGGGCAATCGCACAGGTGGTTTTACCGGTTCCCGCAGGACCGGCGAACATCATGTGTGGCATATTGGTCGTACCCACATACATCTTCAGCCGTTCGACTATCTCGGGCTGGCCAACCACGTCGTCAAGAACTTTGGGGCGGTATTTCTCAATCCATAGATCTTTCATGGGGGCACCTTATTTGTTTATCACTGCCTGGAATTCAGGTGTGTCCCTGACCTTTTCAAATGATGGGTCGGTCTTTGCCCTCTCACGGAATTCATCCTCAATCTCGGCCGAACGCGTCAGGAAGGGAACCACAAGTTTCAGGTTTCCTTTCATTGCCTCGGCAGATGCTTTGTAATACCAAGCTGCGGCATCGTTCATGTCTCTTTTGACGACATTGTTCAATGCCTGGACCGATTCGTCATACTTTCCAGCCTTGAAAAGTGCCGCACCCTTTGTCAGGTATGCGGCTGTGTCCTCGCTGTCTATGGCAATGAGCCTGTCAAAAGTAGCAACAACCTCATCATATTTCTGCATGACGAAAAGCACCGAGCCCATGTTATGAAGCGCCACGGTATCCGTGGGGGATAATTCCACAGCCTTGGTGAAGCATTCCAGAGCCCTACCCAGTTCATCGTTTTCAAAGTAATAATCTCCGGCCTCGATGTAGAGGTCTGGATTGTCGGGCGAGGCCGCGATCTTTTTCTGATATGGATCCGCAGGAGCAGATTTGACCGGGGGCGCGGGCTCTATCACCACAACTTCAAGTTCCGTGGCTGATTCCTCAGGGATAATCTCCGGCTCACTGTCAGCAGGAGATTCCTCGGGTGCAATCTCGACCGGCTCGGGTTCTTTGGTTTCGAGAACAATCTCCGGTTCGGCCGTGGGCGGTTCCTGTGCAATCTCAGGTTCAGGGGCCGCAGGTTCCTCGGACACTGGCTCAATAACAATCTCCGGTTCCAAAATTATTTCCGGTTCCGGGGTAACGGGTTCATCAGCCACAGATTCTGGCTCCGGTTCCGGGGTGGGTTCCTCGGGCACTGGTTCCGGTTCCGGAGGCCTGAGTTCCAGCACCCTTTCGGTGGCTTCCCCGTTATCCGGTTGTATACTCAATATCCGGTCATACAGTACCAGGGCTTCATCGGATTTTCCATCGGAATACATTGAACCGGCCTTTTTCAGAAGCAGTGAAACATCGTCCGGTGCGGCCTCCAGCAATTTGTCCACAGCGGTCATATTGTTGGGATTGAGCCCCAACACTTTTCTGTAAATCTCAACGTCCTTTGAAAGATAGGCAAGCCGAAGGTAGGCTTCGATGGCCTCGGCGGTATTGCCGGCAGCTTCAAGGAATTCGGCCCTCTTGCGCCACAGACCGGGATCCTTTGGGTTCTTCTTCAGCTTGGCCGTAACGGTCTCCAGGTCCATGGGTGAAAGTTCCTGCAGTTTCTTCTTGTAGGATTCATTCGTGGGTGCAACCTTTATCATCTTCTCGAGCAATTCCGCAGCATCATCCTGTTTCTTGCTCAGTACCAGTGCTTCAACCTTGTTCTCCATTGCTTCTATGTTGTTCGGTTCGTGCTTGAGCACCTCATCGAAGCACATTATTGCATAATTGAGCATTGCACCGGACTTCATGTGAACTATCCCGCGGCTCATCCACGCGTCCGTATTATTGGGATTGAGTTGAGTTGCCTTGTCAAAGCATTCCACCGCCCGATCGGGTTCACCAGTTTCAAACAGACCATGACCCGTCCTTGCGAAAAGATGTGAATAATTATCCGGACTTTCAGCGATATTCTCCTCTCTGTAAAGATATCTGTGGGAACGCCTGTACTCGGATGCAGCCTTGTCCAAATCCCCCGATTTCAAACTTTTGTCAGCGTCATCCAATAATTCTTCAATGGCCGTAATAGCCTTACTTTTCTTATCCTTCTTGCCACCAAAAATAGGCATGTTACTTCTCCATGGAACATCTGAATGTATTACCTGTACTGGAATTGCAAGAGGGTTTATAAAATCTTCGCCCTCAATCTGGGTGTTTAAATTAAAAGTATATGAATGATAAAATGTGATGCAATCAAGCCAAGGTAATTTAAGGGTTAAATCATGGGGGCTGCATGGCGGAGAGAGGGTTTCGAAGATTGACTAAGGGAAGAATTCGCAGACCGGTACCAGAACCGGTTCGGGCGGCCGAGAACCACCCGGTCCCACACACATCCAAGAAACCTATACTGGCGGTTACAGGCACAAAGCCCGACAGAATTTGCGGCATATGCCTTGGTAAGCTGGAACCTGGTACTGCATTAACATTTTGCAATTGCGGCAAATTCTTTCACATGTCTTGCATTTCGGAACTGGGCGAATGCCCACTGTGCGGGTTTGCCATCAGGAAAAATAAGGAGAATATCATACAGGGACCGATTCCCGGGGACAGCGTTCATGAGAATCAGGCAGATGGCGATGTGATAGAGACAGTTTATCAATGCCCGGTATGCGATTCATATGTTTCGGAGAGTTCGGAACAATGTGCGTGCGGGGCGATATTTGACATGGAGGACGAGGAAATATATCTGTGTCCCCAGTGTGACTGTGAAGTGAATCCCGATTCGGAAAAATGCGATAATTGTGGCATGATTTACGATTGATGCTTCCAGTATGCTGTTTTATCAATCTTTTTTAGTGAATAGTGAAAAATGAAAAACTGAGTGTTTTTGTCCTTGAGTACCGATTATTTCATCACCTCCCGACGTCACTTTTCAGTGAATAGTGATAAGTGAAAAATGAAAAACGTAGTATTTTTGTCCTTGAGAACCAATTCTTTCACCATTTACCTCCCAACGTCACTTTTCACTATTCACTTTACACTTTTCACTTCGGCCAGTCAATCCGTCGTAAATCTAAAATCTACAATCCCCAAATCTACAATCGTTACGCTTACCATTCAACCAAAACGTTAATAGACATAATCCATCCCCCTTCCGATGATGAGAGCTGACGTCCGCATTCAGACAGATAACGACTCGGAAATGCTCGCCTCGATACTGAAAGGCGAGACTCATGATGAACTATCTCGCAACAAAATATGCGTGGGAACCGAGGGAAACACCCTGACAATCTCGATTGAGGCCGAGGACGTTGTTTCCCTGAGGGCGGCATTGAACTCCTACCTCAGATGGACAAAGCTCGCACTGGATACCAAGGAAACAATCGGAGTGATAAAATGAATGATATGAGTCAGGAAATGCAGGGCAAGATAATGCAGTTTCAGCAGATACAGCAGCAGGTTCAAACAATAGCCCAGCAGAAATACCAGATAGATATGCAGGTGACCGAAATTGAAAAAACCCTCGAGGAACTGTCCAAGCTCAAGAAAGGGGCAGATATCTACAAAAGTGTGGGAACTATCCTGGTGAAGAACAATGACAAGGACGGTCTCATGAAGGAACTGGAGGAGAAAAAGGAAACACTTGGAATTAGAATCAAGACCCTCACCAACCAGGAAAAGACCCTGAGGGAAATGCACCAGAACCTTCAGAAGGAACTGACGGAAGCCTTCCAAAAGGAAAAAGCATGATGTGTCGGCCCGAAGAAATCAACAAAGCATTGGCAACCGGGAAAAATGCCATCTTGATGCATTCGAACGCGGACATGGATTGCGTGGGTTCCGCAGCGGCACTTTCGTTTCATTATGGCATTGAGTGCGTCATGGCGCCCGGGGGAATCAGCCACCTTGGAAAGAAACTTCTCTCAGCGTTGAATCTGGAAGCCAGACCGAATTTAGAGACGGATGGCATCGACCAATTTATCGTGGTTGACGCCCAGGACGATTCATCCCTCGGATATTCCGGAACACCATGGGACAGAGCCATAGTGATAGACCATCACAGGAAAAAGGAGACAATGAATGCAGCCCTCGCCATTGTGGATGAAAATTCATCATCCTGCTGCGAGATAATCTGGGAGATCATCGACCGCCCCAAAAAGATATCCAGGGAGATGGGAATGTGCCTGATGGCCGGGATTGTTGCCGATACGGGTCATTTCAGGAGAGGCGGTGTCAGCGCCTTCAGATGTGCATCGGAGATACTCGAAGCGGCCGGTCTGTCGATGGATGATATCCTGTTACTTTTCGAAAGCGCCGAGGACCAGGACATGTCCAGAAGGATATCCCGGCTGAAGGGAGCCCAGAGGATGAAGTATGACAGGGTGGGCGAATGGCTGGTGGCTGTTACGGAAATCGGGGCTTTTGAGGCGGCCGCGGCCCATGCACTGCTTTCCGTAGGCGCGGATGTGGCCTTTGCCGGTTCGCAGAAGGAGGAAGGGTTCAGAATCACTGGGAGAGCCAATCAATCGGCAGTTGGCACCGGCGTTCATCTCGGTGAGCTTTTCCATCGCATCGCAGGCGAATGCGGCGGTGAAGGAGGCGGTCACGACGGCGCAGCGGGATTTACAGGAAACGGAGATGTAGAATCCATGCTGGACATCTGCTCGCAGAACGCAATAATCACGCTGAAAGGAAAGAAAAAGAATGAAAAGACAAATGAGGAAAATGTATTATAGTGAATGGTAATTAGCCAGAAAGGAGTTATCAATGCCACAGAATCCGTCACCGCAACCCCAGGGTTCAGCCAATTCCCAGATGCTCATGATGATGATGATATTCGGAAGCATGTTCATAATGTTCATTCCCGAATTGAGAATAGCCGTGGGCAACATGACAGGTCTGGTACTGGAACCGCTTATCGGGTTCAACGGTGATTTTCCTGTTCTGACGGTTCTGATGGCGGGCATGGTCCTGGTAACATTTTCCAGCGCGGTCCGTCACTATTTCATAAACTGGGTTGACACTGCCGAAAAGCAGGCCAAGTCGAAGGATTTCCAAAAAACCATGCGCGATGCCCAAATGGCAGGAAACGATGCCGAAGTGAAGAGGCTCAGGCAGAAGCAGATGGATATGTCCAAGGATCAGATGACAGGCATGTTCGACCAGATGAAGCCCATGATGTTCACAATGATATTTCTGATAGGCACATTCGCATTCATCGGGACTTTCATAGCCAACATTCCCGGCGCAACGCTTTCCGTTCCATGGTCCAGCAATGTGGACATGAACGCCTCCATAAGCACAAGCACATGCTGCGCATTCTCCAACTGGATGTTGCTCTACATGCTTGTATCGATGTCCGTTGCCCAGGTCATCCAGCGTGTTTTCAAGTATTACAGTTTCAACAAGGCGCTCAAGGACCCGGATTCACCCATGTTCAAGAGCAAGCCCGAAGCAGCGGAAGTGATGAGGGACGAACCAGAGGATGCATCGGATCTCGAGGCAACAGAGAACGATGAATATCTCATCATCGACGAGGAAGAGGAAGATGATGGTGAAGAGGACGAGGAAGGCCAATGATTATCACCATCAGCGGACCGCCTGGTAGCGGCAAGACAACAGTCGGCCGGCTCCTGGCAGAGAAAATGGAGATGGAATTCATCTCCACCGGCATGGTGTTCAGGGAAATGGCAGAAGAACGGGGGATTTCACTTCCGGACTTCGGAGCCCTGGCCCTTGAGAATCATGACATTGACAAGGAACTTGACAAGAGGATTCTGGCATTGGCCAAAACCAAGAAAGACCTTGTTTTAGAGGGAAGATTGGCCGCCCACATACTGCACCTGAACGGCATAAAGGCGTTCAAAATATGGGTTTTTGCGGAAGAAAAAACAAGGGCCGAACGCATATCTGGCAGGGAAGGAAAGCCAGTACCCCAGGTCGTTAGGGAGAACCGCGAGCGAGCAGAGTGCGAGTCTGCCAGATATTCTACGATATACGGGATTGACGTGAATTCCCTGGCCGTATATGACCATGTTGTGCATTCGGATAACATGACACCGGATGAGATTGTCGCCGAGATTATCGCAAAGTGGGAGGCGAATTGATGCAGAAACCGCTAGCATCAGGAGGCAAACACGGCATTGCGCCCGAGGAGAGAGACATAAAGGAACACCTTCGCAAGGGAATCATCGTCATCGACAAACCGAGAGGCCCAACGAGCCATCAGGTATCTGCATGGGTCAGGAACCTGGTCGGTGCCGAGAAAGCGGGCCACGGCGGAACCCTGGACCCCAATGTGAGCGGCGTCCTGGTAATAGCCCTGGACGATGCTCTCAAGGCCCTACAGGTCCTTCTGCTGGACACCAAGGAGTACATAACCACGCTGAAACTCCACGGCCAGGTTGACAGGAAGGAACTCGAGAGCGTAATCAAAGAATTCACTTCAGAAATTTACCAGACGCCGCCGGTGAGAGCCGCAGTCAAGAGGGAAAGGCGCGCCAGGACAGTCCATGAAATGGAGATACTGGATGTGGTGGACAGAAGCGTGCTTTTCAGGGCGGTGTGCGAGTCCGGAACCTACATCCGAACCCTGTGCGTGGACATGGGAGACGTCCTCGGCGTCGGGGGCCACATGTTCGAATTGCGCCGGTCAAGGACCGCGGGTTTTGATGAAAGCCAGCTAGTCACACTTCACGAACTGAAGGATGCGTTCGTCGCATACGAGGAAGGCGACGAGAAACCGCTCAGAAAAATTGTTCTGCCGTTCGAGAGACTGCTGGACCACCTCCCCAAGGTCTATGTCAAGGACTCGGCCGTGGACGCGATATGCCACGGGGCTGACGTCGCGATACCTGGCATCACAAGGATTGACGGCGTATTCGAAATAGGCCAGATGGTGGCGGTCATGAGCCAGAAGGGCGAGGGCGTCGCGGTGGGAAAGGCCAAGATGGAGTCCGCCAAGATCCTCGAGACGGAGAAAGGCAGCGCCCTGAACCTGGAAAGGGTATTCATGGCGCCGGGGACGTACCCGCAGCTCTGGAAGAAGAGCCGCAATCTCAGCGTTTAGAAAATGTCGATTGCGGAAATTTCTCACACGATGAATCTGTTTGCTTGGAAAATGTTGATTCAGGGCGAATGCTCCAGAATGTTTGGATTTAGTGATAAAGGCCGAGAACCCCCCGGTTTTTAAGCCGGGGATGAGAGGCCATTTACACGAATATATGCAAAAGGTAGACCGCCATGCTCATATGCATGACCTGCCATGCATCGTGTGCATATATCATCACATGAAATCAAAGCTAATCGGCTTTGATAAATCAGGTGCATAGCGGTCTATCACGTTAGGTTCAAATCTATTGTAATTCCTAAACTATTTTGATAATTTTTCGTCTATAAGTGCACCAATCTTCTCGGTAAGAGAAACTAGAGAATTTGTGGACTTTTGAAGTTCTGTAGTGAGAACATTCATCTGTTGGCTGATTGCACCGTATTTTTCATCAAGAGTATCAAATCGTACGTTCATATCGGTGTGCATTGATGAAATCGAGGCATCGACCCGACCCAATCCCTCTTTGGTCTCCGCAAATCCTTCCTTTAGGTCTGTGTGCATGGCTCTAATATCCGAGCTAACACCCTCAACTTTCTGGCCGACTTCTTTTATATCCTGGCGAGATGCTTTTACTTCGTCTTTTACGCACTCAACCTTTTTCCCTACTTGCTTAACCTCGTCTCTAGTTGCAGCCATATACAGAATCCCAGCACCCATTCTATCTCCCAGTTCTTCCTCCGTACTGCCATATTTGATGTCAAAAAATTCGAATTCACCTGTGGGATCTAAAGTTTCTACAATGTTAACATCCTCTACATCAATGAAATCTTTCTTCACCTTTATGGTTTTTATGAACTCCTCAATGGATGATTCTTCGCCCTCACAAACTATCAGTACCGTGCCATCTCTCATGTTCCCTACATAACCAACAATGCCGAGTTTTCTGGCAACATTCTGTGTGAAATCTCTATATCCTACCTTCTGGACTTCGCCTTTTGCACGAAGGTTCACTCGCTTTTTCGCCATATTACCAATCACTTATCAATCGACTTATATATAAAGATGACGATGACCGATTCACCTTTCCCAGCTACCAGAAAAACCTTAAAAATCGACTTTGAACAATGGCCAACCTCAGCCTCATTTTAAGGTTTTTGGCTACGCCCCGTAAACTACCAGCCCGTAAACTACCAGCCCCTAAAGTGGCTGGCGTTTGTTGCCAGGGCTGGAAGTTTACCTAGGGGCCATGCACCTGATTATCAAAGCCGATTAGCTTTGATTTCAGATGTTGATATATGTACGATGCATGGCGGTCTATTTTTTTGTTTATATCCGTGTAAATGGCCAATTCATCTCTGACTTGAAAGCCAGATGGGTCTTGACCTTTATCACTAAAGGACTGAGCGTTCTCGGCATTTATGCAGTAAATATTATTATTTGTTTTTTTTGTCTGCCTGATTGAATATATGTGGCCTCCCAATCTCGCTATTTTTATCCCTCGGAAACTCGGAGATAAAAATGTCTTCGATTATAGAATGTGGTTGTCCAGAGGCCACAAAGGAAGTATCTGGGGTTGTAGAAAGAGTCATTCAAGCGATTGCATTTGCGATATGTCCAATTACATTGTCAAGTTGCTGCCAATATCCAGATATTTGAAGATATAGCTTATCGGCATAATAACAATTCCTACCAAAAAATCATATATGTGCCAGCGGATACGGTTTGGATGGTGGATTGGTGAGTCAACACAATACCTGCAGAAAGGGAGTCAAATGAGGAAGGACAAATCCTCCGTCATCCGAACGTACGATGCCATCGCAGATGATTTTGACGAGACCAGGTACAAGCCCTGGCCAGACACCGTGAAATTCGCGGAACGATTTTCTACCGGACAGCTGGTGCTGGACCTGGGATGCGGCAACGGCAGGGACCTAAGGTTCCTTGAGGAGAAAGGCATAAAAGTTATCGGCCTGGACATATCCCACAAACAGCTGGAGGTGGTCAGGCGCCGGTCCTCGAGCGCGGCATCGGTGGTCCGGGGGGATGTCACAGAATTGCCTTTCAAATCCGGAATCGCTCACGGTGCGATAATGGTCGCGACAATCCACCACATCCCCGAACCCGAGGAACGGTTAATGGCGCTTAACGAGGCCCACCGGTGCCTTCTTCCGGGAGGATTCCTCCTTGTGGGGGTCTGGGCGGCGGAACAACCCAAGTTCAAGGACAACATGGCCCAGGCGAAGATAGAATTTCAGCATGACTGGGTGCCCGGCGATATGTTGCTGGATTGGAAGCTGCCCGACGGAAGGGTTTTCAAGCGCTACTACCATTTATTTTCTGAAAAGGAATTCGATAAGCTGCTGGCAGAATCGGAATTTGAGGTCGAAGAAAGGTTCTATTCTGCTGAGAACCATTACGCCATCCTCATGAAATGATGGCGTTTTACATTTTGGAAACCCGGCATTAAGGCTTCAACATGCCCCGGGTGTGAGCCCGGGGTTCCAATGTACCAGCATTCTGGGTGATACAAAGCTTCTGTATATTGCCAAACCTCGCCTGTAAGGGCGGGGTGCCGGGTACTTGCCCGGCCCTCGCATGCCGGGCGAAACCCATTACGCGGATCTTGTACAGGATGCTTTTCTTTGTAGATTCGCGTTGCGATACAGATTAGGGGAGAGTATCCATTCTCCCCTATTCAACCGTAACGCTTTTCGCCAGGTGCCTCGGCTTATCAATCTCGCACCCCAATATATTGGCAGTGTGATAAGCCAGCAATTGCATGACAACGGACGTTAAAATCGGGGTGAACAGCGGCGGGACATCCGGGATGTAAAATACATAATCCGCGTACTTGTCCAGTTCCCTGTCGCCCTCGGTTCCGATGGCAATGACTGTTGCGCCCCTGGCGCTGACCTCGCCGATATTGCCCAGCATCTTCTCGTAGGTCTGGTCCTTCACGGCTATGGCGATTACGGGGGTTTTCTCTGTGACAAGGGCCAGCGGCCCGTGTTTCAGTTCCCCGCCGGGGTAACCTTCCGCATGAATGTAGGATATTTCCTTCATCTTCAGGGCGCCTTCAAGGGCCACAGGGAAGTTTATGTTTCTTCCCAGGAAGAACATGCTCTTGGCTCCAGAAATTTTCTGAGCCAATTCGTATATCGCGTCGGACTGGTCCAGGACGGAACGGACGTTCTTGGGCAGTTTCCTCAGTTCCTTTGTCAGATGTCTGGCATCGTCTATTCCGAGAGTCTCCTTGGCAACGCCCATCTTTATGGACAGGGTGAGAAGCGCCACAAGCTGCGTGATGTATGTCTTGGTTGCGGCAACGCCGACCTCCAGGCCGGCGCGGGTGTAGAGCACGGAGTCCGCTTCCCTTGTCATAGTACTGCCCACGATGTTCACGATGCCCAGGGTGTCCAGGCCGCGCTTCTGCGCGGTTTTTATTGCGGAGAGAGTATCGGTAGTCTCGCCGCTCTGACTGATGCCTATGACCAGGGGCTCGGAATGCGTATCCGATGAGAAGCGGTACTCGGATGCCAGTTCCACGGTGGTGGGTGTGTGGGTGAGTTCCTCCAGCATATATTTCCCCACGTATCCGGCGTGGTAGGAGGTTCCGCAGGCGATTATCTTGATGGTATCCGGAGTCAGGTCGATAGAATACCCGCTCTCGGCATTGAGGTTCGCGCCTATTATCGTGTCCTGGATTACCTTGGGCTGCTCGAATATCTCCTTGAGCATGAAATGGTCATAACCGCCCTTCTCAGCGCCTTCCAGGGTCATATCGACCTTCTGCCACGAACGTTTAATTTCCTTCCCCTCGAAATTCGTTATCCGGACGCGGTCCTTTGTCAGCGTAACTACCTCGCCGTCAAGGAGATATATCATCCTGTCAGTGTATTCCAGTATTGCCGGTACATCAGATGCGAGAAAATTCTCGCGTTTGCCGACGCCGACCACCAGAGGGCTGATGTTTCTGGCACCGACAATCTTGCCGTTCTCCCCATTATGGATGGCAACCAGAGCGAAGCTGCCCTTGAGTTCCTTGATGGTTTTTCTCATTGCGGCTTCCAGGTCGCCGTCATAAAACTCTTCGAGCAGATGGACTGCGACTTCCGTATCTGTTTCCGAGCGGAACACGTGGCCTCTCTTCATGAGTTCTTCCCTGAGAGTGATATTATTCTCGATTATTCCATTGTGAACCAGAGCGATCTGGCCCTTGCAATCCGTCATGGGGTGGGAGTTATTCTTTATGGGCGGCCCGTGAGTCGCCCAGCGGGTGTGGCCGATGCCGAATTTCCCGCGCATGACCGGCAGAACAGAAATAAGATGGTCAATGTCGCCCTTGTCTTTAATCACATTCAGGGAACCGTTACCGATGGCAATGCCCGCGGAATCGTACCCGCGGTACTCCAGGCGCTTCAAACCTGAGAGAATCACATCTCTGGCCTGCCTGTTGCCAGTATATCCAATTATGCCGCACATGAAATATACCTACATTACTCTTGTATTATCTTCAATATTGCCGCTTATTGTGGAATGATGAGCGATTTTGCAATCGGAACCGATTATGGAACCGGGCTTAACCGATACCTGGCTGCCTATCACTGTTCTTTCTCCTATGAGAACGCCCAGGCGCCCAACCTTTCTGAATTCATCGTCCAACTGGACATGGGTATCGGATTCCACGGCGCAGAACTGGGGGTCCAACTCGACGCCCTCGCCTATCACGGAATGGGAAACATACGAGCCGGAACTAAGCTGGACATCGTTCATGAGAACGCTGTTCTCCAGGACTGTGAAAGGGCCGATTCTCACGTTATTTCCGATGCTGGTCGAGGGATAGATGCATACGGACGGACCGATCTCGCAACCGGCGCCTATTACCACCGGGCCCATTATGTGGGTTCCGGAGCGTATGACCGTTCCCTCACCGATGGACACCGGACCCTTGAGAATGACGCCCTTGTCAATCTTTCCGGAAGTACTCGCAGCGCACTTTCTCAGGGCCACCGCGTTCATTGTAAGTATGTCCCAGGGATAAACAACATCGCTCCAGACCTTGGAGGTCTTGACAGCGGTAACCTTGGTGGTCGGCAGGATGCTCTGTATGACGCTGGTGAGACCGTAGCTGCCGGTTTTCATAACCCTGGCAATTGAATCGAATATCTCGTCGTTGAATTTGTAAATTCCGGTGCTGATAAGGTTGCCCATATGCTGCTCCGGTTTCTCCACGATGTTCTTCACCGTGTCACCTGAAAGTTCCACCACGCCGTACTTGGACGGGGTTTCGCTCTCCGTTACCACAATTCGGTACTTTCCCTTCTTTTTCAGAAGCTCGCCGATGAGGCTGGGGCTGATGATATTGTCCCCGGGAAGAAGCAGAAAATCACCTTTGACATCGGATTTGGCCATTGAAAGCGCATAAGCAGTACCTGCCTGGGCCACTCTCTTTTTCTGGTCGATGTAATTGAGATTCACTTTCCAATCGGCACCGTCCTCGAAATGGCTCATTATGCGTTCTTTCTTGTACCCGACGATCATGGTTATGTCTGTTATGCCGTTCTTCGCAAGCGCGTCGATGGCATATTCCAGAATCGGCCTGTTGGCAATCGGTATCATTGGCTTGGGTTCGGAGTTAGTGAAAGGACGGAGACGGGTGCCTTCCCCTGCGGCAAGTATCACTGCTTTCATTGAGTTCACCAAATGGCCTTACAAACCGTGCCATATATATACTTTTGCGGCAGATTCATATTCAAGATTTTACTCTATTTGGTAAGGTTTAATACAGAGTAGCCAATCGGGACTCGTGAGGTAATAATAACCTCGTAAAAATTCAGGGGTATAACAATGGACCAGAAAAACAGCGGAAAAGCGAAAAACGAGAAGATGTCTATAGACGGAAATACGGCAGCGGCCCACGTGGCATATGCATTCAGCGATGTGGCTGCAATCTATCCGATAACGCCGTCCAGTACCATGGGGGAAGAAGCCGATTCCTGGGCAGCCAAGGGCAGAAAGAACATGCACGGTCAGGTTCTCAAGATTGTGGAGATGCAATCCGAGGGCGGCGCAGCAGGTGCAATGCACGGAATGCTGAGCGCCGGAACACTGGCAACATCTTTTACAGCCTCACAGGGGCTGCTTTTGATGGTCCCGAACATGTACAAGATATCCGGAGAACTCATGCCCTGCGTATTGCACGTATCAGCCAGAGCCATCGCCGGCCAGGCCCTTTCAATATTCGGGGACCACCAGGATGTCATGGCAGTCCGCGCAACCGGATGGGCACAGATAGCATCCGGCTCGGTCCAGGAAGTAATGGACCTGGCACTGGTCGCCCACCTTTCGACACTCAGGACAAGCATACCCTTCATCAGTTTCTTCGACGGTTTCAGAACATCCCACGAGATTCAGAAAATTGATGTGATAGATTACGAGGACATGAGACCTCTGGTTGACTGGGAAGCTGTGAAAAACCACAGAGCCAGAGCCATGAACCCAACACATCCGCACTTGAGGGGAACCGCTCAGAACCCGGACATCTATTTCCAGATAACAGAAGCATCCAACAAATTCTACATGGCCATCCCGGAGATAGTCGAGGAAGAGATGAGGAAGGTCACAAAACTCACCGGAAGGGAATACAATCTGTTTGATTATATCGGGCCGAAGGACGCCGACAGGGTCATCATAATGATGGGTTCCGGAAGCGAGGCCGCAGAGGAAGCGGTGAACTACCTCATTGGCAAGGGCGAAAAGGTAGGTTTGATCAAGGTCAGGCTTTTCAGACCGTTCTCTGCCGAGCATTTGCTGAGAGCAATTCCCAAAACTGCAAAGAAAATTGCCGTGCTGGACAGGACCAAAGAGAGCGGTGCATTCGGCGAACCGCTGTACACCGATATCTGCACAGTGTTCCAGAACGCACATGACGATCGCATCATTGTCGGAGGAAGGTACGGTCTCGGTTCCAGGGATTTCACGCCCAGCATGGCCAAAGCAGTCTTCGACAACCTGAAACAGGATGAGCCAAAAAACAAATTCACAGTGGGCATAATTGATGATGTCACACACTTGTCATTGCCGATGAGCGAGAATATAGATGCGTCGCCAAAGGGCCTTGTCCAGTGCAAATTCTGGGGCCTGGGTTCCGACGGTACCGTCGGAGCCAACAAGGATGCCATAAAAATAATCGGTGATAATACGGATATGTATGTTCAGGGTTATTTTGCCTACGATTCCAAGAAATCCGGAGGTATAACTGTTTCGCACCTGAGATTCGGAAAATTCCCAATCCAGTCCACATACCTAATAGATAATGCGGACTACATTGCGTGCCACCAGTCATCCTACGTCCTGAAGTATCAGCTGCTCAAGGGCGTCAAGAACGGCGGAACATTCGTCCTCAACTCGCCCTGGTCACTGGCAGACATGGAAACCGAACTTCCTGGTTCCATGAAGAGAGAAATCGCAGGAAAGAAACTCAAATTCTATAACATAGACGCGGTCAAGATAGCCGCCGACATTGGCCTGGGAGGGCGCATCAACATGGTGATGCAGAGCGCGTTCTTCAAGCTGGCCGATGTTCTGCCGGTGGATGAGGCCGTGGAACTGCTCAAGAAGGCCATCAAAAAGACATACGGCAATAAGGGCGAAAAAGTGGTTCAAATGAACTGGAAAGCTGTCGATGCAGCGCTTGAGAACCTTGTGAAAATCAAGTATCCTGAGTCATGGACCAACGCACCCCTTGAGAAAGAGATTCAGGAGGATGTGCCAAAATTCATAACCGAGATAATGAGACCGATGCTGGTGCAGGAGCCACACAAGGGGGACGACCTGCCGGTCAGTCTGTTCACACCGGGCGGATTGTTCCCAATGTCCACATCCAAATATGAGAAGAGGGGCATTGCGATCAATGTTCCGGAATGGCAGCCCCAGAACTGTATCCAGTGCAACCAATGTGCTTTCGTCTGCCCCCATGCGGCCATCAAACCGGTCCTGGTCAACAAGAGCGAGAAGGATAATGCACCCAACGGCTTCGACACTCTGAAAGCCAACGGCAAGGGCTTGGAGGAGCTGGAGTTCCGGATACAGATCAGCGTTCTGGACTGCGTGGGCTGCGGTAACTGTGCAGATATTTGCCCCACAAAGGAGAAATCCCTGCTTATGAAACCGCTTGCGAGCCAGGCGGATAAACAAATTCCGCTCTTCGAATATTCCGATACAATACCCATAAGATTCGGTGAAATCGGGAAATTCACAGTCAAGGGTTCCCAGTTCCACAAGCCGCTTCTGGAATACTCCGGAGCATGCGCGGGCTGCGGGGAAACACCGTACCTGAAACTGATTACCCAGCTATACGGAAACCGGATGATGATATCCAATGCAACCGGGTGTTCTTCAATATGGGGCGGCTCGGCGCCTTCCATACCCTTCACCGTAAACGCGGAGGGGCATGGACCTGCCTGGGCAAATTCCCTGTTCGAAGACAACGCCGAATACGGGTTCGGCATGGTGATCGCGACCATGCAGCGCAGGAATAAACTGGCAGACCTCATCAGAGAGGCCGTCAAGACCAGGGAAAAACCTGAATTAAATGACGCTTTCAACGGCTGGCTGGAGAACATGTTAGAACCGGAAAAGGCCAAGGAGTTCGGCGACAGGATAATCACCGGACTCAAGGACACGAAACGTTCAAAACTGCTGGATGAAATTTACGTATCCAGGGATATGCTTCCCAAGATAAGCCAGTGGGTTGTGGGCGGAGACGGTTGGGCCTACGACATAGGGTACGGCGGCCTGGACCATGTACTTGCCATGGGCGAGGACATAAACATCCTGGTATTCGACACCGAAGTATATTCCAACACCGGCGGACAGGCATCAAAATCATCACCCATAGGGGCAGTAGCGAAATTCGCGGCATCCGGAAAGAAGACCGTGAAGAAGGACCTGGGAATGATGGCAATGTCATACGGCTATGTGTATGTCGCCAGCGTGTCCATGGGTTCCAACAAGAACCAGCTGATAAAGGCGCTTAAGGAAGCCGAGTCCTACCCGGGACCGTCCATCATAATCGCTTACTCGCCGTGCATCAACCACGGACTGAAGGCCGGAATGGTCAAGTCCCAGGAAGAGGCGAAAAACGCAGTAGATACCGGATACTGGACACTGTACAGGTACGACCCGAGACTGGCCCTGGAGGGAAAGAACCCCCTGCAACTGGACTCCAAGGAGCCCAACGGAAAATTGCAAGAGTTCCTCATGGGCGAGGTCAGGTACCAGAGCCTCACGAAGTCATTCCCGGACGAGGCAAAGAGATTACACAAGGCCCTCGAGGACGATGTGAACAGGCACTACAGGCGCTACAAGGCTCTGTCCGAAATGAAATATTAAGCCCGGCAGTTCCCCGGGCTTATCCTTTCTCTGGATGAAACGGATATGAGCAATTGGACAATATCAAGATTGATATGCAGGATGCTGGCAGAATATTTGACATCCACCGTAAACTACCAGCCCCTAAAGTGGCTGGCGTTTGTTGCCAGGGCTGGAAGTTTACCTAGGGGCCATGCACCTGATTATCAAAGCCGATTAGCTTTGATTTCAGATGTTGATATATGTACACGATGCATGGCAGGTCATGCATATGAGCACGGCGGTCTATTTTTTTGTTTATATCCGTGTAAATGGCCAATTCATCTCAGGCGTAAACTCCTGAGGGTTCTTGGCCTTTATCACTAAATTTGTTACAGAATGCTGAGTGGGCATGTTGATGATAAAATGCTCTGCAAAAAATGATGACATCATTTTTTCTTGAACCAGCCGGCTTTTTTCTGGTCGGGGGCCTTGACCTGGATGTCATAGACCATGCCGCAGCTGATGCAGACGGCCTTGTTGTTGGGGAAGACCTTTATCCCCATGGAATTGCATGTGTTGCACTGCTGTAGCGGCTCACCCGTCGCAACGATGCTTTCCCTGTATGCCTTTATCTGTGTCCATATGGGTTTGGAGAGTGTCTCGGCATCCCTGGCATATGTCAGGGCATTCACATAATCATTGTTCACGAGGGCATTTCTGGCGGCCTGGATTATGCCATAAATATCCTGCGTACTTATGCTGTAAGCCTCGGCTTCCCTCACCAGCGGCGTTATCACTGCGAGTATTTTTTCGGCATCGCCCAATTTTTCCCTTTCGAGCTTTGCAGCCTTCTGGATCTGGAGATGCTGGCTCTCCATGGCTTTCCTCTCGGCAATCTTCTTCAGTTCAGAACAGAGAGAATAATCCTGATTGTCGAACGCAACCTTGGCCTGTCCCAGGTGTTTCTCCGCGACGGAAATGTCGGCGCCGAGTTCAGATGCCTGTTTGAGGATAGATTCCACTCGGGGAATATCATTGCGTATCTCCTGTATCCAGTGATTTTTGGATTCCTCTGCTGTATTAATGGATTTCTCAATGTATGAATTAACCGAAACGAGTTCTCCGGCCAGGAATGCCTCCCTGGCCCTGTGAAGGTAACGCTCCGAGTTGAAAACATCCACGCCCTGGACCTTCAGAGCACTTATCAGAGGTTCGACACTGGCCAGCCTCCCCTCCAGAAACATTATCTCCTCCTTGTACACCTTCTGGGATGTCTCGGTGAGGCGCTTCACGGATTCTGCCCTGGCCTTGCCGCTGTCGAAGAAATTTCTCTTGGCACTTATCAGGGCATCGGCCGCAAACTCGTTGTTGCTCTTGGATTCCCTGCATTCCTCCAGTATCTTTTCCGCCGACAGAATGATGAATGCCTGGGTGATGTCCTTGTACTGGGCAAGCATATCCTCGGAAGCTTTCACGGCTTCTGTGAGCATGTTCATGCTTTCGATGTACTTCCTGTCAAGGAACTTAATTCGGCCGACATCAAGCATGCTGGCCACCTTGGAATATTCGATGTTCATCTTTACAACATCGGACAGTTTCTGGTCAATAAGATAGATATCGGCCATGTCGGGGGACGGGACATTTTCAAGGGTCCGCACCACGTTCTCAAGGTCTTTCTCGACTCCCACAAGTTCAGAACCAATCTGTTCCAGTTCAGCGTTTACGGATGAATTGTCTTCGGTAACTGCGGAAGACAAGCCGAAAACGGTCTTGATGGACATCAAAGACAGGTTTGCCATGATGGCTGCAACATAATCGGGGTGTTGGGATTGCTCCGATATGCGTGTATTCAAATTGGCAGCAAGTGCTTTAATCTCATCCAGCGAGAGGGATACGAGCCTGTTTTCGACATGGCTCACAATCAACTCGACCAACTCATTCTTCTTCTCTTTGCCGGTCAGTGAAAGTCCGATTTCTCTTGCCAGAGTTTTGAGTTCGGCTGACTTCAGTTTTTTCAACTGGACATCGTCACCCATTGGATACACCTAACTCTCCTGTGCAAAGGTAATGGTGTCATTGATAAAGCCTTTTTGGTTATGACAGGGGTAGTGCAGGTGTCAGTAAGTATTCAGCGAAATGAAGCAATAACGATTGTAGATTTTAGATTTACGATTGTAGATTTACGACGGATTGACTGGCCGAAGTGAAAAGTGTAAAGTGAATAGTGAAAAGTGACGTTTGGAGGTAATTGGTGGACGAATCGGTACTCAAGGACAAAAATACTCAGTTTTTCATTTTTCACTATTCACTAAAAAAGATTGACAAAACAGCATACTGGAAGCATCAATCTAAAATCTAAGATCTAAAATCTAAAATTTCAGAATACTGAACTCTTACAGGTGTCAGCAAATGTTTTATATCACATGCACTTGCACCAACTGATGCCAGAAAAAAATGTTGAAATACCGATTCCGAAAAAAGTGATGGTTGGCTTCTACGCCGCCCTTCTAGCCCTGGGCCTAATAATATACTTCTCCTGGGGACTGATGTACGGCTCCTGGAATCTTTTCGAAAGAACCAATCTGGGCATGTACGCGGTAACGGTGATGCTCTGCGGCTTTGGCATAATCGGAATATTGCTCTACCATATCAAGGGAAAAACCGAGTAATCACAGATTTTTGAGATTGAATTATTGAATAGTGGGGTAACCAACCTCAGTAAGTTCTGGCGACGTAGATTGTTCTGTCCGTCGGTTTGCCGCAGACAATACAGGTTCTCTCGACCGGAACCTGATTGACAGGTTCACCCAGCACAGCCATCTCGGTGGCGTTCTCTATTGCATGGCCGCATTCCTCCTGGCCGCACCAACCCATCACATTGAGGCCCTGCTGCACATTTGAAAGGTCGTTGATATCGTGAATGGATGAACCGAGAAATTCTTTGGCCCTGGCATAGAGATTTTCCTGGATTGCCTTCATGTTGTCGATTATACCTTGCATCATATCGGGGGCGTTAATCTGGATACGCTCGCCGGTATCCCGCCTGGCCAACGTGATGACGCCGTTCTGCATGTCTCTGGCACCTACCTCGATTCTCAGGGGCACACCCTTCATTTCCCAATCGTAAAATTTGTTGCCCGGTCTGAGGTCCCTCTGGTCGTAATGCACCCTGAATTTTGCATCCTTCACCTTTTGGTAAAGGTCAGAACAGTAGGCCAGTACCTTTTCCGGCTCGGTCTTGGAAAGAATTGGAATAATGACTACCTGGATTGGAGCGATGTCCGGCGGCAGAATTATGCCTTTTTCATCGTTGTGAATCGATATGAGCGCGCCAAGTATTCTCTCGCTCATTCCGTACGTTGTCTGGTGAACATGCTTGTGCTGGCCGTCATCATCCTCGTATGTGATGTTGTAGGGTTTCGAGAAATTTTCTCTGTACTGATGTATGCTGCCCATCTGTAGCGTTCGGCCAGTGGGCATGATGGAATCTATTCCGATGGTGTAGAAAGCGCCTGCAAATTTATCCCAGTCCGGGCGTTTGCACAGGACATAAGGCAGGCACAGCCTTGAGGCCAGTCTCTTCATTATACCAAGGTCCTCCTGGATCTGCCTTTCGGCATCCTCGAAGTCCCTGTGACAGGTATGCGCCTCAAAGAAATGAATTTCCCTCATCCTGATGAACGCCCTGGTCTGCTTTGTTTCATACCTGAAAACATTGACTATCTGGTATGTTTTCAGTGGAAGGTCCGCATGCGACCTCACCCAGAGTGAAAATATGGGATACATGGCTGTTTCGCTGGTGGGCCTCAGGAGAAGCGGGATGTCGAGCTTGTTTTCCCCGGCATGGGTCACCCAGTATACCTCGGCGCCGAAGCCCTTTATGTGATCGGCCTCCTTCTGGAACTCGTTCTGCGGGATCAAAAGCGGAAAGCAAACCTCGTCATGGCCAGTGCCGTCAAATTCTTCCCTGAAAAAGGTGTCAATGAGACGCATGGCTTTCCACCCGTAACCAGTCCAGACATTCATGCCTTTTATGGGATATCTCTTATCGGCCAGACCGGCCTTTTCTACTATGTCATTGTACCAATCGCTGAATTCTTCGGGAGTTCTCATCTTGTTCACCTGCTTGTCCCATGAAGCCGCTTATTATTTAATACCTTTTTGTTTTAGAACGATAGAATATTATTAGAAGTATTGATACAAAAACAATCACCAATGTTAAAACAATGGCGTGTGTAATATTATTATTACTTTTTACAGTGAATGAAAATGGTAAATCATCCCCCTCATAAACATGTATTTGATTTGCACCATCTGAAACAAAAAAATAAAAATGTAGAGTTCCTTCTTCAAGTTTCATATCGACAGAGTAATTCCCTATCCCTGTACTGATATTACCGCTACTCTGATTCATTTCCTCCGAGGAGAAAGTGGTGTTATCATAGCTGTAGTAAAACGTTACTTTGGATATGTACACATCATCCCAGGCATCAAGAGTGAAGTTATATCTCATTCCGGAAACAAGAGATGTATTGTCCACAGCAAAGTAGGCTCTTGGCGGCGTCATGTCAAATATCGTAATATTCTGCGTATCATTGAGCCAAGCTACCTCTTCGTCCTGAACAGTGATGTTTCTTTCAGGAATGGTGAAAAGAATGAAATCGTCTGAAAACATATGTCGACCAGAATCTTCGTGTGTGAAAGTGTAGGCTGATGGCAGGGTTGCAGGATATGGGTCGTCGGAGGTGAACGATATGGTGCCATTGTAATCGCTTGCAAGGTTACCGTATTCGTCTAAGACGTATGCCATACCTGAAAAAGGAGTGCCAGCTATTACGGAATCTGGCATTAAGAGTTCCAAGCTATTAACATTTCCTGATTTGATTCTGATAATGACAGTGTTCTTTACCGTACCACCCCAGCACTCGATGGTCAAGGTTTGTACTCCGACAGTGTATAATGCAACATGGAAAGCCAGACCATCTTGATTCAGATCACCAAGCGAACGACTCTGATCCGAGGTCAGTGAATCTGTGGTGTTAAGGTATATAGGACCGTTGAGACCCACACAGATGTTCCCATACCTATCCAACACCTTTGCAATAATCGTCACGTTGGTACCTGCCACCGCCTCGGTAGTCGATTGAGACACTGCAAGTTGAGAGGGAGAGGTTGACGTGATATTAATCACAGCAAAACCGTCTGCAACATAAGTGCCATTGTTAACTCTTAGGAAGCATGGGCTGTTCGCAGTATTCCAATCGGTATAATTGAGTTCCAAAGAACTCGTGTTGGCTTTCAAAACAACGCTCTCCATGATATTATCTCCATACTTAAAAACACCAGTCCGTGAAGTGGTAGTAAGATTCACCAAGGTGTCGCCTGTCAGGTTCATTGGATTGCCAAATGCGTCTTGCAATTGGAGTATAAATGAAATTGATTCACCAGCTGTCAGTTCTACATATGTCGGAGTTACTGCCCATCTATTTGCATCAGAACTCACCACATGGACAAGGGCATTGGCCACGGTTAAAGAAAGGGCAGATGCTGTGAGCTGATAAGGGCTACCTGATGTATCGGTCTCTCTGTAGAAAAATGTGGTTTCCGAGGTGCCCTCATAAAAAATCATAAATCCGGCTGGTGAAAAAGACCCATTGGATGATGTTGTAGTCAATTCAACGCTCAGAATTTGAGAGGTTGGCACTATGTTGCCATATTCATCCAACAAACGAAGGCTGAATGGCGAGAACATACCTACCAATATTGTGGATTCTTTCGGAACAATATCCAATCTAGAGGGGGCATTTGGTAGAACTATGATAGTCATATTCGCTTGAATCTGTGTATCAGAAAGGTCATGAATGCCAATAACTTGTGATGGGGCCGTGCAGAGTATTATATTTCGAAATATGTGGGTTCCTTCATCACTCGGCGCAAATTGAAATGTAGCAAATGACCCTATCGAGATTGAGTTAGGGTCCGTGGTCCACAACACAACATTTCCAGTGTAGTTTGAAACAATGATGTTATAACGGTCAACGATAGCAGCAGTCACGTTAAAACCAATGCCAGCAGTGCATTCCGAAGAAGCATACAAAATAAAATGATCCGGTTTTCCGTGAGATATATCTATTTTAAGAATATCCGAACAATTATTATGTCCAGTAGTGTCATTGGCAGAAATATAATAATATACACTGCCAGTTTTACCTATTTCAGGAATTGTGGCCACCCATGTTCCGTATGTGGTGTTGCCTGTGTTCAGTGTCATAGTCAAAGCATCATATGACGATTTACCAGGTCGCATGTACCAAACAACTGCGGCGGATACCTCAATATCATCCTCAATATCTGAACGTATGACAAGTGCTTCATCGGCCATCGCAGTAATAATCGGAGTGTGATATATTGAAGGTGCGGAAATATCAGCAATTACAATATCTATGGTAGTGCCTGCTTGCCCATCCTGAATTTTCCCCAGAACGTAACCGCCCAATGTGTTGAATCTGGCGCTAGCGTTGATCAGATCGTTTAATTCATAACCAGAAGGAAAATTTGAGAGATCCACAATATACCTCCCAAGCAGATCTGTTGTTGTCATTAAATATTCACCCGTTCTTATATTGGTAATTTTAACAGTGGCATTGGCTATAGGATAGTCGACAGCATTTTTCACAAAACCATTGATATAATAACCTGGGCCAGAGGCGGAAAGTGCAGTTTGAATTGGAATAATAGAAAAGGAAATTATGAAGATGATTACTATGTTTAATAGTCTATATTTGCCTAAATTATTATCTCTACCTTTTTCTAGAATTGCCATTTTTCACCGACGCCTTCCTTTTTTATCACCCTTCTTGGCAACTTTTTCTTTTTCTTCTTTGGATTTCAGATAAAAAATTGCAATGACAGTTATTGTAACTACCCCTATGCCTATACCAATGCTTAGCAAAGTTGTAAATGGGATAGGTTCAGTTTCTGAAGTTTTCAATGTGATATTAACCCACTCTTTACTTATCATGGTGGGTGGAACCCATGAATAATAAAAAGAATCATGACCAGTGTATTTACCCTTTGTTACATCCACTGTTATCGTTTGGTTGTAGGCGGCGAACTGGAACCCGGGGAGAACAAACGATTCCACATCCCTTTGGAATGTACAATCTCCATTTTCATCGCTTAACCCGTATATGGAAATGCCGGTTTCCGTGTTTGTCAAAGTAACATTCGCTCCACTGACTGGTGTGCCATCCTCCATTTTGATATTTACATAAGCAAATGAAGGGGCTGCCTCGGAACTTCCACTGAATATACAGAGGGAACAAACAATCATCATCAACACTGTAGCGATGGCATATGTCTTTCTCATTTTAGTTGTCTTCAATGTCAAACCTCTTATTCTTTTTCCTCTTGAACACGACAAAGATTGTCAAGGAAATCATTATCGGCACGAGTATCAGACTGAATTCCGGAATCTCTATCAGAGATATATTAATTCTTTGGTATGGATGACCATCAGCCTCTACCCCGGAGATATGACTGGGCAATTGTCTACCGCCAACTGGTGGATCAGTGTTATAGCTATTTATATCAATTGTTCCATAAGAATATCCATACCAAAAGAGTTCCGAATCAATAGCGAATACCATTAGCTCCTGGCCATCGAGATAACCCGATGCGAGTTTGCCCAGGTCCACTAAATAATAACCAGCCGAATCAGCCTTGGTGACCACTGTTTCGTTTGTTGCATAGTTGCAGACTATGACCATTGCATTATTTGCATTCATATTCTTTGCAGTATATACATTGCCCCAGACAAAATACGGCGGAAGTATGATTCTCACATCAAAGTAGCCAGTTCTATTCGTGAGTCCATCAGTATCTATTACCCAAACAAAATATGTGACTATGCCCTTCCACATCTGCGCTGTGATTCGGAAGGAATACCAGCCCATGCCTGTTTCAAAATTGGCGATGATAGGGGTCATATTGCCGAAGAACATGTTTCCCTCTATATCTGTGTAATATATTACCACTCCTGTGATGCCGACATCGTCAGTGACGTAGGCAGTTAGAATGAAATCATCTCCTGCAAATACGTATGCTGGAGGCGTGGTTGTTACGACCGGGCCTTCAGGCTGAGCGAGTTGTGTAAAAGCTGTATCATTGCTCTGTCCGTAGTCGAAGCCATTTCTAGCCTTATATTCGCAAGTGGCAGTATTTAGCAAGCTATAAGCGCTCACATTCAAATCTATGGTAACAGTTATGTTGAAACTATGTAAACCAGGTGTGACATTCGTGAAGTACCAGGAATATGTGTTTCCGTTAATCGTAAGAATTCCTGTGCCATTAGTATCACTCACATAAGTTACGCCATAAGGCAAAGTGTCGTTGATCCATAAATGCGTGGCAATTCCGCTACCAGTATTGTTGAAGTAAATAGTGTACAGCAAGCTGTCACCAGGATTCGCATTTGTCTGATTAACACTCTTTTGTATGACGATTATCGGGCGTCTGATCAATGTGATTGCATAGTTTGATTCCATGCTGAAAGACAGATTGCTTTGGGCTTTGTAGTCACAAGTGGCAAGATTTGTCATAATGACTCCATCCAGTACGCTCGTGTTCACCCTCACCAAGATAGTAAAACTATGATTGCCTGGAACGACGTCTGTGAAATTGAAGTACCACACATTGCCCACGTTCCACTTTCCGGCGAACACGGCACCTGAAACATTCCAGGCGGTGTCATTGATGTAAATGCCCCAGATAGACAAGGTGTCGTTGATCCACAGGAAAGCGGCGTTGTCTGAACCGATATTGTTGAACTGTATCGTGTATACCAAGACATCGTATGGATATGCGACATCAAAGTTTACGGACTTAACAAGTTCAATGTCCGGCCTGGTAACCGTGACATTGGCCCAATCAATGCTGGAGGGGTAAGCAACCCAGCCAGTATCTGTATTTACACCATACTCACAGGTAACCTCATTTATCAGTATCTCCCCATCATGCAGGTTCAGGGAAGTGCTTACATTGACCGTTATCGTGAACGAATGCGGACCTGGAGATACGGTGCCAATGTTCCAGATATAACTGTTGCCGAATATTGAGGGCGTGATGCCAGTGAGTGAATCACTGTAATACGATACCCAATCAGGCAAAATGTCGATTATGATGACTTCAAACGCATTCCCACCGCCAGTGTTGTTGTAATATATAGTATATATAATAACGCCGCCAGGATTCACAGTGGCGATATTGGCGATTTTTACCACTTTGATATTCGGCAGACTGACCAGTGTATCCGCACGGTCCCGCGTTTCCTCGAATTTCAGATAACCGGATTGTATCGGGCCGGTGTAATTGCAGAAGGCCCAGTTGGTGAGCCAGGTGCCGTTCATTACACTGTTCGATATTCGCACCCTGAAGCTGAGGGAATAGTTTCCCGGGCCAACATTATCAAATCTCCACCTGATATCTCTGCCGACTTGATAATACGGCAGCGCACCTAGGGATATGAATCCTGACACGCCAGCAGGTAATGTGTCGTTGACCCATACATATCTGGCAGTACCGTTTCCTGTGTTGTTGTAGTATATCGTATAATAAAGATAATCTCCAGGATTGGCTATGGACTTGTCCACTGTCTTGTCGATATCGATCACAGGTCTGATCACTATAGTCCATGCATCACTGCTGCCATCAGATAGAGTATAGCCGTTTGGAAGTGTAAAGTTACACCAGATATTGTTGGTCAGGGGCGTCCAGTCGTCGACATTGGCGTTAATCGTGACCCTCAGAGTGAAGAAGTGATTTCCAGGTGCCACATTGTAGAAATCCCATCTAAGCACATTCCCACTTTGCCACGGAATCGGTGCGCCGCTCACACCGCGATACGTTACACCTATCGGCATTGTGTCCTCTATTCTCACCCAAGGCGATGTCAAACTTCCTGTGTTGTTGTACCAGATGGTGTAAGTAAGAATTTCGGTTGGATACGCGTATGTTTTGTCGACAACCTTGACTATCTGGAACTGGGGCATTCGTATAGTGGTCTCTGCCGATGCAGTCGTGTTCCAAGTAAATCCGTTCGGTATCTTGAATTCACACTTGACATCGTTTCTCAAGGTGTCACCATCAATAACGGTCGTGTTCACTCTCACACTAATTGTGAAGAAATGGAGTCCTGGCTGCACGCCGGTGAAAAGCCAGACCCTTGCGCCATTGATGATGCCCATGTATTGTCTGGAACTCACTCCAGGGCATGAGCTGTTTGTATCACTGATATATGTTACCCCTGCAAGTCCAGAAGGCAGCGTGTCATTTATCCACACATACTGGGCAGTCGAGCCTATGTTGTTGAACCAGATCGCATAGGTGAGAATGTCGTAGGGAGCCGCTATGGTCTTATCGACTATTTTATCAACGTCGATTACTGGTCTTATGACCCTTGTAAGGGCATAATCCTCACATGACCAACCATATATGGAGACGTTGTAGAAGCACTCAACTGTGTTGTTCAGCACAGTGTTGTGTTGTGTGCCAGGATCTATCCGAACGAGTATCCAGAACCAATGATTGCCGGGTGTGAGGTTCTCGAATTCAAACTGCCAGTAGTTACCTATGTACGAAGTCCAGAAATATCCTGAAACATCAGTCGCATTGTCGAGTATGTGTATTACCCCCGCTGGCAGTGTGTCGTTCACCCACACGTACGTCGCGTTAGCCGTCCCCGTATTATTGATGTAAATCGTATAATTGAGATAATCATTCGGATAAGCAACGCTCATATCCACTGTTTTGACAATGTCTATTATCGGGCCTGCCACGATTGTAAGCACATTGACCAATGATCCTGGCTGAGGTGCCCCAGTATTATCCGTGTAATTCAATTGTGCTGTGTTCCAAAGCTCGGTATTTGGGGCTACAAAATTCACTTGCACGGTAATGTTGAGCCAATGCACACCTGGTGCAACATTTGTGAAATTGAAGTAATATACACCACTGTTATTCCATGTTCCTGCGAAGTTAGAGTGCTGCCAAGCAGAATCATTAACATAGGTCACCCAACTTGGCAATGTGTCATTTATCCAGACGAAATTCGCGTTCGAACCGCCTGTGTTGTTGAACCAGATTGTGTAGTTGTACTGTTGCCCCACCGTCACAACATAATCTGTCGCGACCTTCACGACCGCCATCGCCGTAATAACGGTGCTGACCTCGTCCCATGACCCCTCAAGTGGATAGTCATTTGAAGCGGTGTAGTTAAGTGTTACATTGTTAATCACCGGAGAACTGGCCCCAGGATTGACAGTTACAACTATGATGAATGAATGAACGCCGGGAGCTACATTCGTGAATGTCCAATTCCAATATCCTGTCCATATGCCGCCTTCTGTAGCGTTAGTGTCTGAAACATAGGTCACATCTGGTGATAGTGTGTCGTTGATCCAAACAAAGGAGGCGATATCCGCTCCCGTGTTATTGAACCATATCGTGTATATCAGCATCTCATTATAACCTGCCGTGGCCAGATTCACTATCTTCTCGACAGTTATTATAGGTCTCCTGATCACTACATCTGCAGAATTGTTCAATGGGCCAATAACCAAACCGGCATCTGTGCTGTAATTGCAGAATGCCCAATTGGTTGCCAATATCCATGCGTCGGTTATGTCGGTATTCACCTGAACAGAGACATTGAACCAATAATCGCCTGTCGGAACATTAGTAAAGTTGAAATACAGATTTCTGCCGCTCTGCCAGAATGTTCCACCGAGATAAGATGAGTTGTCTGAAACATATGTCACATTAACGGGCAAGATATCAACTATCCAAACCGAAGCCGCATTTCCAGAACCGGAATTATTGAAGTACACGGTGTAATTGAATATCTCATTTGGAGATACGTAATAGGTGCTTGCGGTCTTGGCAAATGTCCCTATGGGCCTCATGACCAGGGTTTCTGCCCAGGCACTTGTCCTTGGGAACCTGTAGCCGTTATCCACCATGTAATCGCAGGTCACTGTATTGTTTAGTATGGAACTGTCAAACACATCGGCGTTGATAAGAACGATTATATTGAAGCTGTGGACACCAGGTGCCACATTCGTGAATGTATAATATCTGGTTAAACCGGCGGTCCAATTGAATACATTGGCATTATCCCATACATAAGTAACGCCTGATGGCAGGGTGTCGTTTATCCATACCCTAAACGCACTGTCGACGCCTGTGTTGTTGAAGTAAATCGTATAGGTGAGTGTATCGCCAGGAGATGCAACCGGCAGAACGACTGTCTTGTCGATGTCGATAACAGGTGCGATAACATGAGTTGTGGCATCGTTGCTCTCTGTCTGTACAACATCCACCGGTGTAATATGATTTGCGGATGTATAACCCCAGAATACGCTGTTGTTGAACCATCTGCAGTTGGGAACCGATGTGTCTATAGTAACTGTTATGGTGAAGAAGTAATTGCCTGGCAAAACATTCGTGAAATGCCAGGAGTGGAACTGACCCACCCATATATGAGGTCCAAGTGGCAGTCCGCTGGTGTCGGATTGATACTGCACTTCTGACGGTAAGGTGTCGTTTATCCATAGATCGCCGGCAGTTCCGCTTCCAATATTGTTGTACCAAATTGTATATATCAGAGTGTCACCAGGGTTCGCTTCTGCCAGATTAACTGTCTTGTCCACGTTGATTATCGGCCTGCGGATCGTTGTTGTAGCATTGTCGAAAATCTCGCCCATATCATAGCCGGACGGTGAAGTGTAATTCGCGAATGCCCAGTTTGTGATGATGGTTAAATCAGGAGTGCCCGTATTAACCAGGACCCTTATGTTAAAGCTGACTGATACCCCTGGCCCGATGCCAGTGAAGTTGAAATGCAGTTTGTTGCCGTTTATCCATTTGTCAACGAACGGTGGCATTGAGAGAGTGCCTGTGGTATCGCTCACGTAACTCAGCCACGACGGCAGTGTATCGTTCACCCATATCATGCCGGTGGCGTCAGTTCCCATGTTCGTCAGCGTTATCGTGTACACCAATTGGTCGCCAGGACTGGCATCGTTCAAATTCACGTTCTTTATTATATTCAAGACAGGTTCCGCGACAGTAGAATACGCCCAATCAATCGAGCCGGTCATCTCGAATCCTTGCGCGTCGGTGTAGTTGAGCTGCACCATATTGGACAAAAGAGTACCAGGCGCATTGGTATCGGTCACCTGCACGGTAATCGTGAACCAATGGCTCCCTGGCTGGACATTTGTGAAATTGTAATACCAGGTAACACTGTTGTTCCATGCCCCGGCAAGTGTCGCCGAAGAACTTCCGATTGGTGCTGGAGCGGTGTCTGAAATGTAATTTACTCCGCCTGGCAATGTGTCATTTATCCACACGTAAGGTATTGTAAAGTTGCCGGTGTTGTTGAAGTATATCGTGTATATGATAGTATCACCTACCTTGACAACACCCTGGCTCACTACCTTGACGACAGCCAGTATCGCAACTAATGTGGTCGCATCATCTTCATCACCAGGAAGGTCCAGCCCTGTAGTGGATGTATAGTTCAATAACACATTATTTACCAGTAATGTGCCATTTATCACGCTTGGGTTTATGTACACTCGAATATCGAAAGAATATGTGCCGGTAGGTACATTTGTAAAGTTAAACCACAAATATTGACCGCTTCTTTCGCAAATGCCGGAAGTGTCGCTTATATAAACGACTCCGATGGGCAGGGTATCTGTTATGTTAACCCAACCAGCAGTACCTATGTTCACATTCGTGAAAGTGATGGTATATGTAAGATAATCACCTGGACTGGCAATATATCTGTTAACATCCTTATCAACTGTTATGTTTGGCACAAGAATGTGGGTAGATACAATATAATTCGAAGGTTCGAATTCCACACCGTTGCTGTTGCTGTAGTTCAAGAATACAGTGTTTGTAAGCCAGTTGCATTCCGCAACTGTTGCGCTGACATTAACGCTAAAATAGACATAATGAACTCCGGGGGCCACATTCGTGAACTCCAACCAGATTGTCTGACCGCTCACTGCCAACCAGATGAAGTTATGATTGCCATAATCGCCGCTACTCGACAGGTCAAATTCAAGATCGGGGTCAAGTATGTCTGTTATGTTGACATATGCGTCGGCCCATCCCGTGTTGTTGAAGTAAATCGTATAAGTCAGCACATCTCCGATCGTGGCTTCGGTTATGTCGACGACCTTTTTCACAGTAATAATCGGTGTGTAGACTATCGTGGCCGCCCAATCGGAGCTGCCAGCATATTGGTAACCTCCGGTTTCATAATTGCAAGTTACCGTGTTCATGAGAACAGTACCATTCGGCGTGTTGTCATTCACTCTGACGGTGATTGTGAAGAAGTGATTTCCAGGCGCTACGTTTGTGAACGTCCAGTTGTAATTGCCGGTCCGTACGCCGCCCTCGGTGAGGTTGGTGTCGGATATGTATGTCACCCCACTAGGCAATGTATCGTTTATCCAAACATTATCCGCAGGAATCTGGCCGGTATTGTTGAACCATATTGTGTACAATAGAAAATCGCCAGGTTCGGCGATGGTCTGATTCACCATCTTTTCAATGATTATAGTAGCCCTATCCACAATTGTGATAGCATTATCCCAGGATTCAAACAATTTCACTCCTGCAGCATTTGTGTAATTCAGGAAGGCCCAGTTCTCCAATACTGTACCGGGGTCCACGGGGTCTACCGTGACATTGATCACGAACGAGTAATCGCCTGGTGCTATGTTCGTGAAATTGTAATACCAAATCGTACCGTCATTCCAAAAACCGCTGAAGCCAGGTGTCTGGAAGGCTGTGTCGTTTTGCCAGGTAACGCCCGATGGTAAAGTATCATTTATCCAGACATATGCCGCATTTGTCGAGCCAGTGTTGTTGAAGTATATTGTGTACTGTAACCAATCGCCAGGACCGGCATTGCTCTGGTTCACGGTTTTCACGATTGCGATATCCGAGATTATCGTTACCACGCTATCGGATGATTCGGCCATCGGATAGCCGTTCTCCGCCGTGTAGTTCAGCCACACCCAGTTCCACAATTCATCGCCAGGCGAATGTCCAGTGTCTGTTATCCAGACGGTTATCTGGAACGAGAAAGTTGAAAAGCCGGGGACATTCGTGAAATTGAAATACAGTCTTTGGCCGCTTTGACCGGTCGGTGCCGTGAACCACGATATCAGGTTTGCAGTGTCCGTAACGAATATCACGCCATCAGGTAGCGTGTCGTTTATCCAGACAAAGGGGGCAATTCCAGAGTCCCAATTTGTGAATGTGATGGTATAGTTCAGGTAGAAGCCCGGACTTGCGACCGAATAATCCACATCCTTCGTGACGGTGATGGTCGGCCTGTTTATGTGTGTCGTGGCATTATCGAAGGTAGTTTCGAACGTCAGGCCGCTCGAAAGACCGTACATGCACGTCACATTGTTGACGAGCTTCGGGCAGTCCTGCGTGCTCGAATCGACCAACACCGTTATCGTGAAGCTGTGCGCTCCTGGCTGTACATTCGTGAAGTTGAAATAGAGATATCTGCCGCTGAAACCATAAGGAGCTGTGAAAGTAGCACCGACGACTAAATTCGCTGTGTGCATGCCAGTGAATAGTACCCAAGGTGGAAACTCGTCCGATATCCGCACGTTGTCCGCCATGCCGCCGCCCGTGTTGTTGAAATATATGGTGTAAACCAGATAATCACCTGGATTGGCCTCGGCCAAATTCACGGTCTTTTGCACAACTATGACCGGCCTGACTATAATGGTAGTGGCCCAATCCTCTGATTGCCATCCGAGACCGTTCTCCAACACGTATTCGCATACTGCCCAGTTCGTTAAATTCGTGCCGTTGGTCAGGTTTGTGTTGATTGCGACAGTAATCGTGAACGAATGTACGCCAGGGGGAACATTCCCGAACCTGAACAGGAGTGGGTTGCCAGTTGTATCTTTGCTCATAAGATATGCCCCTGCAGTATCACTGCTATACATCACGCCAGCCGGCAAAGTATCGTTGATCCAGATGTGGGCTGCATTTCCGTGTCCCGTGTTGTTGAACCATATTGTGTATGTGAGCGATTGGCCGGGATAAGCTATCGTTTTATCCACGCTTTTCTGTACAACTATCTTCGCACACACAACCCATGTGGTCGCTTCCGCGCTGGTGTTCCAACCTACGCCGTTATCCATCTCGTACTCGCATGTCACATAATTGGTAATGTTCGTGTCATCGGGTGTGGTTGGATTGATTGTGGCAGTGATGGTTATGGTTGTAAGACCGGTAGGTAAATCAATAATATGCCATGAATATGAGTACGCTCCGGATATCGAAAGGGTATAGCTGAGCGTGGGCGGGTTCATGGACCAGCCGATTCCCTGCAGCCATGTCGGGAAGGTTTCATTCACCCATGCGTGACTCGCATTTATACTACCATTGTTCCATATCAAAATTGAGTAAGTGATACCGTCTCCCGGGGCAGCTATCAACTTGTCCACGGTCTTTGCAATTTCTATGATTGGGCGGTTGACCATGGTCTCGGCAGTATCATTGGAGCTAGGCAGGGTATTTCCGAGATTGTCAGTGTAATCAAGATAAGCTGTGTTATTCAACCACCATGTGTCTGCCAAAGCTGGACTTATTCTGGCTGTGACGACGAAACTATAGAATCCTTGCGGAAGGTTCGTGAAATTGAAGAATAGGTACTGGCCGCTTGCTCCGCTGCTGCCATAATAAATGCCGAGCGAGGAAGCCGCCGTATCGGTGACATAACTCACACCATCTGGCAATGTATCGTTTATCCAGGCATACAATATTGTGAAATTCGCAGTGTTGTTGAAATAAATAGTATAATTCAGGTAATCGCCGGGATTGGCATAAGCCATGTCCACAGTCTTTTCGATGACCATCGCGCTGACAATTGTTGTTGCATCTGCGCTGGAACCAGCAAATTCGTAGCCACTGCTTGGGCAGGTGTAGTTCAACTCAACAGTGTTATAAAGGATTGTTCCGGAATTGGTTGTAGCATTAATCTGCAATATTATCCAACCGAAATGAATGCCCGGTGCGATAAGCCCCATATACCATGTTAACCTCAGGCCGTTTGTGATGTCTGACATGCCGAACGACGATGATGTAGCCAGGTATGTGGTTCCACTAGGTATTGTATCATTTATCCATACATCTGCATTATAGGAGCCAGTATTGTTGTACCATATGGTATAGTTCAACAGGCTTCCGGGACTAGCTACTGCTTTATCTACATATTTTTGAACCGTTATTACAGGTCTGTTTAAAGTCACATCAGCCGAGGCTTTTGATTCTGGACCGTGAACGCCGGTCATGGTAGTGTAATTACAGAACACCCAGTTCCTCATTAGCGTACCATCAGTATCATTGGTGACTGTCACGTTCACTATGAACAAGTGGGAACCGGGAGCCACATCTCTGAACACCCACCTATATGTATTACCTATGTTTGTCGGAATCTGACCGCTTGTATCGCTATTATATGCAATTCCTATCGGCAGTGTGTCGTTGATCCAAACGTAACTGGCATTTCCGTTGCCATTGTTGTTGTACCGGATTCTGTAGAAAATCTTATCTCCAGTATTCACAATATTTTTTGGGTGTACTGTCTTTTGTACAATGATCAATGGTCCGCCAATGACAATGATATCAGCATAATCGGAATAAGGCCCGTACTTCAAACCGTTTGCTTGAGAATATTCTATATATGCCCAATTTCTGAACCATTCTCCTTCTGTTAAATTTCCAATCAATTGTACAGTAATGTTGAAATAATGTACTCCCGGTTCTACGTTCGTGAAATTGAACCATAGTTGCTGGCCGCTAGCTCCGCTGCTAGCGTAATAGGATGCTGAAGTAGGCGAGGTCGCAGAGGTGTCGCTCACATAGGTTACCTGATATGGCAACGTATCGGTAATCCATACGTTTGTTGCATTTGCAGTATCATCAGTATTGTTAAAGAAAATGGTATAAATCACTGTTTCGCCAGGAGCAGCAAATGTCTGGTTAACAATCTTCACGATGTTTATCACCGGTCGTATCACATGAGTGCTGGCATTGTCAAAAGTCGTATAGCCCGCAGGGGCGAAGTCACAGCTAACAGTATTATTCAGCCAGGTGCAGAAAGGCGTGGAATCAAGAATTCTTACCATGATGTCGAACGAATGCGGGCCCCTTAGCACATTTGAGAACCGATATTGCACTGGATTGCCAGCCACAATTCTGTAATCAAAAGTCGCCCCTGTTACCAGGTTTGCAGTGTCGCTGTCATATGAAATCAAACCCGGCCATCCTGGCAGTGTGTCATTTATCCAAACGCGGGAAGCGGTTGCGTTGTAGTTTGTGAATGTGATTGTGTAATTGAGGTAATCGCCAGGTAATGCCTCTGAGAAATCAACCGTCTTGTTGATTATGATGTCCGGCCTTACGATTATGGTGCTTGCATTGGCAATAGATTCCGGGGCTTTGGTGAACTCTGTTGTGTAGTTACAGAACACCCAGTTGGTCGCAATGGTGTTATTTGATACCCAAGAATTCACTCGGACAATTATGTCGAACTGATGTAATCCGAGTGGAAAAGGTGGAACGTTGGCAAATTCAAAATACAGATTCTGACCCACTCGGTTGAAGTTCTGGAAATACGGTTCAGAGGTCGTTTCCAATGGGTCAACGGCGGTGTGGTCTATGTATGTGACCTCGGTCGGAAGAGTATCGTTTATCCACATATAAACGGCGTTCGTACCGCCTGTATTGTTGAAGTAGATGGTGTATGTGAGTAATTGACCAGGATAAGCCTGGGCCAAATTAACAATCTTTTCCACGGTAATGTTGGAAACTACGACCAGAGTTGTCGCACTGTCATTAGTGGGGTTTCCAGGAATGGAGATTGTTCCATCTCCGAGGGCAGTATGATTGCAGAATACCCAATTTATCATGGTTGTATTGTCGGGGGTGGTAGAATTTATAAAGCCATCAATGTCGAAAGCATGGTTTCCGGGTGTTACATTGAAGAATGTCCAATTATGAACCTGGCCCCACGAGTTGTGAATACGCGGGCTACTCGACCACCCTGGCGAGACAGCAAGACTGTTGTCGCTGGTATAAATAAACTCATTCGGCAGCGTATCATTCACCCACACTATCGAAGCATCCCAGGTATCTGTGTTGTTTATCCAGATAGTATAAGTTAATGCCTGGCCCGGGCTTGCCTCTGCAAGGTCCACTGTTTTGTTTACAGTGATGTTGGGTGTATACACTGTGATATTGCACACCGCGGAATCCGTCCTGTCGCTGTAATATCCCCATTCCGGGCACCATTCCGGGATCGTTGTAGTGTTCTGGCCTTCCATGCCCCCCAACGTAGCATTGCACCATATCGTCGAGTTGTCTGTCCTGTATTCACCGGGCTGGAGAGTGATAAGGTATGCTCCATTCAAATCTGTTGTGTTTGTGTGTGAGATGAACGAGTTCGTGAAGTTGTAATTCTGTACCGTGACATCTACTCCAGGGATACGATTGCCAAGCATGTCCTTCACAAAGCCATAGACTATGGCAGGTTCGGTGGGCGAAGTGGTGGCCATTATCTTCTCAAGAGGAGAAAACGCTGTTGGAACACCTCCACCGTCCAACGAGGCTATGAAGTAATAGTAACTTTCACCTTCGACAACATCACTGTCTACATACCAGTCTGATGTAGTAGCATTGATATATTGTGTTTTATTGAATCTCGGACCATCGCCCCATATGTAATTGGACCTGTAAACCCTGTATCCGCCCGGAGGCTGGGTTGCTATGTCCCAATTCAGAAGTATGTCAGGGCCGTCGCCGTAATTCCGCGCTGTGAAGTTATGCGGAGCAGAGCCTGGGGCTTGAGTCACCAGGTTGAGGTTTTTTGTTACAGGTGTCGACCCTCCTGTGGCACTCACTGTATTGTTGGTCCAGGTACCGTTCGTTGCATACAGGTTAATTGTGTCGCCGTTACTAACCTGGAAGGTATATTCACCAAAATTGCCACTAGTATCTTGGCTGCACCCGAGGAAACAGTCTTTGGCAGGATAATTTGCTATTACCGTGGCGTCGGTTTTGATTGTGCCAGAGACGTCGTACACTATGCCATTTATGACTACTGGGTTTGTCGGCCCCGCCCTTACACCATTTCTCGTATTCATCGCGGTATCATAGACCAGTTCATCACCTATATCACCGTTCTTGTTCCAGTCTATGACATGGAAATGGACAGAGAACTCGTCGCCTATGGCAATTCCCAAGTCAGATAAAGATATCAAGGCTTCCATTCGTGTTCCGTCGCTGGCAGCTATGGCGGTCGCGGTAGTAATTTCATTCCATTCCTCGAAATTCTGATCATTGTTGGAAGTATCGAATTCATACGCTGTAACATTGCTCACCTTTCCATACTGGCCCCTGATGTCGAGCAACCGGTCTGCTCCTATTCCATTCACCAGGAAACCGTCGGATGTGTCATTGTTTATGTCGATGAAGACCAGCACGGCATCCTCGCCCAACTGCGGTTTATAGGTGGTTGGCGGTTTGATATTCGGGCTTGCCTGTCTGGTACTTTTTGTAGCATTCTGCGGCTGGCTTGTAGGTGCTGGCTCCGCCCTTGTTGATTCTGAAATAGTGTCATGATAAATATCCTCGACCACCGGAACATCGAAACCTGCAAACATCGCACCCGCGACATCCAGGTATAAATTAAGATTGTTATTTTCCTGCAGTTCCCTGAATTCGGTTGCGTCAAGTCTCGAAGCGTTATAGGCGGTGAGTTGATTTCGTGAACGTACATCGCCCGGGTCATCAGTAATGACCTGACCTCTGCCAGTCCAGTCTGCGAAAGCGCCATCGATATTGATCAAGGCAGGAGCACTGTCCACATAGGCAAAGGCGCCCATTCCCTGAACAATGATGTTGGAATTTACTGAGGTGAAATCTGATGGCTTGAACAAATAATTGAAGAATGAGCCAGTTGGTGCCGATACAGTATTATAATAAAGAGTTAATGATTCAGAAACATTGGTTGTAATGGTTAACGGGAATGAAATCACATCATTGGCCAAATTTCTAAAAGTATATCCAGACGGAAGAGTGGAATCGTTAACAACAACAGACCCACCAATAGCAGTAAGGGTAAGGTTGAGAACGGGTGCATTGCCAGTGATTACCCCAGACTGATCAATGGCACTGGCCTGAGAAACATGCAAGATACTTCCAATGTTGGTTGCAGGATAATCAGAGAAATCATGCTCTCCATTTGAATCAGATACATAAAATACAGCGGTTATGGGATTTCCCCGGCTTGACCCGATGTCAGTAAGGTTAACTCTCGTTTCGACACCTGCCCCGTTCGAATATGGGATTGGGTTAATTCTCTGCAATGGGTTACGCATATCAGAATAGGAATCCACTGGCTTGTTGTTTTCAAAACCATTGATGTCGCTATGATTCCTTGCATTGTTGAACATAAGACACGCGGCACTCTCGATTTGTCCGTCGTGCCCAAATAACTTAATATTGTAATCTGCACCGGTCCCTTTTATCCTGTATCCAGTGCTCTCGTCCATATCTGAATCTATGAATATTCTAACAGTATTGCCGGATGAATCCCCGAACATCTCGCCAGCCACCTCCAGGTAAAAGTAGGCATTGAAGGCATCGGTTATTAGTTTATAACTCACGATATTCAGAACAGGGTTTATCTGATCATTAAGCCGTTCCGTATTATTAGCAATGTTATTCCATTCCCCGAATTGACCGTCAATGATTATATTATCTCTGTCCACACGCGGTAATGAAAGTAAGAACGGCAACATGCCTGAAATGAGCAATAGGACAACAACGCCAATGGCTATCATACGATACCAGTCCGTTTCCTCTCTCTTGCGCATGATTGACGGCTGTTTTTCTTCCTGTTCATCTTCCTCAATGAGCGGCATGCCGCATTCCGGGCAGATATCCTCGCTGGGATTGGCCATGCTCTGACAGAACGGGCACTCGATGCCGTAAACATCAAAATCAATTACCTCGGTTGTCTCCTCGACAAATTCCTCGGTCTCCTCTTCGGGCATCAGCTCGTCAACAGGTTCTTCCGGGGCGATTGGTTCCTCTGGCTGAACATCCTCAATCGGCTCGTCTATCAAGACACCATTCTGAAGTTTTGCGAAGCATTCGGGGCATGATGATGATTCCAGAGGTATGAACTGTGCGCATCTTGGGCAACCGAACATCTCGGGAATATCGGTCCAGCATTCCTTGCATTGGGTTGTTCCCATGGAAAGGGGCTTGCTGCAGGTGGGGCATTTGAATTCATCCTCGCCCAGTTCAGCCGGCATATCGGCTTCCGGGACTGGCACAACTTCATCGGAAAGTCCAAGTTCATCACCCATATCGAACGCGGTCTCGCCGCCCACAACTCCGAGGTCCCAGTCCTCGTCCGTCTTTTCGGTCTCAGGTTCCGGTTCCGGGGATGTGGCTCCTTCAAATTCAGCACCGCATATTAAACAGATGGGAGTATCGATAGGGAGTTCAGCACCGCAACTGACGCAGGCAAATGATTCCTCTGGTCCAGGCAATTCAGGCTCCGCTTCCGGAACGATATCTTCTACAGGGGATTCCTCGGTTTCCGGTGCTGATTCCGGGGATGCGATTTCGTCAAATTCAGCGCCACATATCAGGCATATCGGAGTACCGGTCGGGAGTTCAGCGCCGCAACTGACGCAGGCAAATGATTCCTCTGGTCCGGGCAATTCAGGTTCAGCTTCCGGGGCGATATCCTCTGCAGGGGATTCCCCGGTTTCAGGTATTGCAGGGGCCATCGGCATTCCTGGTTCCGCTCCGCAGATAAAACATGATTCGGTCTCGGCGGGTAATTCAGCGCCGCATTCATTGCACACAATGGAATCGGTGGGCGTCTCAGTCTCGAAAGTGAAACTGCACTCGGTGCACTCGGCCGCACCGGCGGGATTTTCCGCGCTGCAGACCGGACACTGGACTGTCTTGCCTCCTCCATCGCCTTGGTTGTCAAGGTCATTCTTTGACATGTTTGTCACCCTTTTGCGTCTCTGCCAGCCTCGCCTAGAGACTTCTACGCTGCCCGGCGATTTTGTTCGGGCGCGGCTGACTATATGTAGATGACTAACGTATAAGTTTAACTAGTATATATATCTTTTGTTTACCACTATTTAAAATTTGTTAAAAGTAAATAAAAGTAAAGAGGGCCTGCGCGTTTCCGCGCAGGCATTTCCTTGTTGCTTTCTAATTGCTTGCTTACGGGAGATATGGTGCTGGTGCGTTCTCTGGTGTTAGAAGTAGGTTGTCGTAGTTGATGTCATATTCGTAGGTACCGCCACCAGCCGAGAACACCCAGAATCCGCCAGCGTAGTAGATCGGGGTAGCATCGTTGCAGCTGCCTTGACCGAAATTGGCCTGGCCGTAGAACGCTGCCTTGTAGACTCTGCCCGCGTATGTGCCGTATGGAACTCCGGGCGTGTATGTGGCCGAGTCCTGTATGACCGCGCCGTTGCTTATCCACATTCCTGGGTTGTCAGGGTTGTTCAGGTAAGCGCCGTCAAGGGTTCCGGCCTGTGCGTAGAACGCCTTGTTGCCTGGAATATATCCGCCGCCGGTGTAGAAGTCAGTGGTGCCGAGCGACCATGTACCGGTGTTATCTCTGACGTCTGTGTGGAGTCCGACTGAATTGTTGTAAATAGAGTTGTTGACCCAGCCTGCAGATGTGGATACCATGGTCCATGCATTTCCACCAAGTGTTACCTGGTTGATGCCTGCCGCAGTGATCTCGCCCCAATTAAGGTCAAGTTCGCCTGCACCCATAGCACCAGGTTCACAAGGCACGAACACGCCGTCAGGAATGCCAGTACCGACGAACAGCCAGTAAGCATAATCTATGCCCAGCAGGAAGTTGGTACCTCCGCCGGGGACCGAGTACGTGTTGTAGGATATCGGGTTCGAGCCTAAGTTTGCCTGAGCCAGCGTTAGTGTTGCTACAATTCCAGTATCAAGTACCAGTTGTGCGGCTGTTGACGCGTTGAGGAAACCTCCAGCATCCTTGTAGGCTGCCGAGACATTCTTGGGCACTGATATCAGATTCCAACCGGCTATTGGCTGCCAGAAGAAACCGCCTGTCTTTATCAAGACGTGTGTGTAGTTCCAGGTGTTGTTCACAGGGTATGTCGGGAAGGCCCATGCCAGATTAGTTGATGCCAATCCGCCAAGAGTAGCAGTTACGTTGCCATATATCGCCCAGACACCGAGCAAGTAGAGCGCGCAGGTCGAGTTGTACCAACCGTCTGTTGTTACACCGCCGATGCCGTCGAACTCAATGCCGTAAGGTCCTGGTGATCCAGTACCCCACAGCGTCTGGAGTGACGAGGTCTCGTTCGTCTGCAGTGTCACCCAGGAGTAGTGACCGGGTGCGTTACATCCGTAAATATCTGTGATGTTCACGCTGATGATGAATAGTTGGCCTGGTAGGTATGTGTTGGTGATTGGTGCCGGCAGTATGCCGTTCCACCACGGTATCCATTCGATATCGATATTATATGGTATACCATAGGTTCCGTTGCACCAACCGTCTCCGGAGTTCGTGGATAGTATCATGCTGTAGTTCTGCCAAAGCAAACCAGACACTAGGTCAGGTTCGGTGAAGTTCACCCATATTGGTCCACCAAGCGTGTAATTCGCCGGCTGGAGTGTGACCAAGTACGCGCCGTTACCGTCTGTCAAACCTGTCCATGTGAACAGCACACCGGTGATGTTGGTTGTTTGTACAGTTACTGTGGCTCCTGTCCTGTTGACTGGTTGGTATCCGGCTGCGATAGAACCGTTGTACAGCATTGCAAATCCGTGTACGATGAACGGCTGTTCACCTGAAGCGAATGCCAGTGTCCTCTGCCCTGCGGCAAATCCGTCATACAGGTTTCCAGAGGGGTCTGTGACGTTCACCCAGTACGTGACTGACTCTGCCACGACCTCGGTTATGCTTGATGTCCAGAATCTGTGGTTCGAGCCCATTGCCCAACCGTCGTTGACCATCACTGTTGATACAACAATACCTGTACTGTTGCGCGTGTACAGGTTGTGCGTCAGTCCGGTCAGTGTGTCCTGGAAGTCGTGCGAATCCACTCTGATGGTCTGTGTCGAGCCGGTGGCAACGGTTGCTCCGCTAGCCGGTGTCGGCGCTGTGTAGGTGACTGCCGGGGCGGTCGTGTCAGCAATGTTGTAAACCAACAGAGCCGGTGTTGCATCCCAGTTACCATCTGAAGCCCTTGCCTCAATGTTGCGGTTACCGAGCGTCCAGTTGTGCAGATCAATAGCGGCGGTGAATGTTGTGTTCACGCCGATTACGCCTGCAATCATTGGAATCCATACACCTGCGTCAACACGGTACTCGGCTGCGATAACATTCGAGTTACCAAGGCCGGTGTCGTCTCCGAACACGGTCAATACAATATTATCATCTGGCAGTTGTCCGATATATGGTGTCGGAAGCATGCTACTGATATAAGTTTGTGGCGCAACGCCGGCTGTGATGAAGGTTCTGTTCATGTCACCGCCGAGTGCGTTGGTAAGAACATCGGTATGCCCCTGGCCTGCGAAATCAACATAGTATGTTGTTTCCGCGACAAGTGCGCCGTATGTGATGTTGAACCATATCTGGTTCGCGCTCCAAGCACCCGCCGGGGTCGGCAGGTTCGTTGTGTAGCCAACTATCAAATTGTTCATTGGCTCGCTGAACTGATGCACATGTGTTCCGGCTATAAGTGCCACACCGCCAGAGCCATCAATTGGTATTGATGCTGTTATGGTCGGTGCTGTGGCGTCGATGACATACGGTCCAGCCTCTGGAGCAGTTCCTCCTATCGGGTCGGGGTCGTCAACTGTTCCGGTGGATGCGTACCAGTCGTATGTTCCATCGGCTGGCGCTGTCCAGGAATAGGGCGAAACATCATCCGGGTCATCAGCAATGAAGATCCAGTTGGTGCCGCCGTTTATGCTGTAGAACAGTCTTTCTGCTGCACCCAGCGTGCCTGCCTCTGTGTAGGTTATGTCAAAGGGTCCGAGCGAGGTCGCTGTTCCTACCGGGCCTGTTGCGTTGACCCAGCCGGGTGCTGCTGCATTCTGCGCTGGTGCGCCAAATACCGCGCCTCTAACAGCCTCTGTGTTCAAGAATCCGGTTCCTGTCCCCGCCCAGTAAATGACAAGGGAATACCAGTTGTTGGGTACTGGTGCATATAGCAATGTTGCTCCGGTTGAATTGCCGACTTCGACCCAGGGTCCGATGTTGGCTGCGCTCTCGAGCACGCCGTATCCGTAGATATTCGGCACGCCTGCCATTGCTACCCAGTCAACGCTTGTTGCCGTGAATGTCGGGCTGGGTATCTTGGTCAGGGTTGAGTCCAAAAAGGTGTCTGGGTCAGTCAGCCAAACCATTGCTTTTGTTGGGGTGCTGGTTGTATAACCGTTCGGTACCACTCCAGATACATATATTTGCCCGTACGCCGGGTCTGCCACTGCATGTGGGTCTCTTTCGATGATCATGCCCAGTATTTCACCACCGACTGTGGGTGTTGGGAATCCAGAGCTGTCCACCATTGCAAAATGCGTTAGTGTAGTTCCAATAATTTCCTTGCTACCTAGGTCCCCCAATGCAACTGGGCCCAATTCAATTTCTCCAGGTCTTGGCAAGACATAGTGTCTTGCTAATCCACCATCTGGTGAAGTGGCGTCCGCAGCATCTGCAATGTTTCCAGTACTACCATCTGTTGTGGTCTGCCACGTGTGGCTAGTTTGGGCTAAGACCGGTGTTGCCAACATTGCAAAAGCTGTTGCCACCATTGCAAGCGCCATAAAGGTCGCTAATATCTTTCTTTTTTCATTCATAGTTTTCATCTCCTCTATTTTTCCTCTTATTCTCTTGTTGTTCTTTCCTCCTTGGTTTTGTCTGATTTAATGCTCGTGAGCGCCTTTTCAAGTTTAGGCTTTTCTTGAACCCTTGTTCAAGGCCTCCCATATGATTTCTGTGATATTGTGAATCGTGATTTATCCCTTTTCTTTCCGGTCTTTCTTATGTATTTCTATTTCTGTATTGTATATTAAATAATTAAAAGGGGGGCCCCTTTCGGAGCCCCATTTTCTATTTATGGTCCTGGGTTGGTTGTGGGCATTACTGGAATAGTGCCAGCTGCTGCCGTGACTACCATGTACGCTCTGCCAGGCACCAATACGAAGGGTGTACCGATTCCAGTGTATGATTTGTATCCCGAAGTTGGATCCCACCACGATACCTTGGAACAGGTTGTGCCAGCGTTGTTGGTTACGAAATCCTTGAGAGCTTTGGCGTCGTTATTGTAAGTACCTGACCACAAATCACTGTGATAGGGCACTGTTATCCAGTTTTGGTTACCACCAGTGATTGTTGCGCTGTAGGCTAGAGCATAGCTTGCAGGAGAATACCATCCGACCATTTTGTACGTACCTGCGGCTGCTGTGACCACCATGTATCCTCTCCCAGGCACTAATGCGAAAGGTGTGCCGATTCCAGTGTATGACTTGTAACCGGAGGTTGGATCCCACCACGATACCTTGGAACATGTCGTACCTGAGTTGGCTGTGATGTCGTCTTTCAGAGCCTTTGCGTCGTTGTGGTATGTCCCTGAAGTCAAGTTCATGGCATATGGCAACGCAATCCAGTTCTGGTTACCGCCTGTAATTGTTGCGCTATAGGATAAAGCGTAAGCAATCTTGTGTGCGATGGAGTTCACCTTGGTCATGTTCTCTCCGCCAGCGCTCTTGGAGTGTACGACCCAGGCGTAGCTGTTGGCGTCCGAGTATGCGAGTGTGTCATTGTAGTTCAATGTGGTTACTTCGGCTATGTTGGCCCAGCCCCATGTTCCGTTAAGTGAAGTTGTTCGGTATATCACATAGCTGGTTGCGTCTGCCTTGGCGGTCCATTGCAAGAGTATGCCGGTGCTTCCTGCGCCATAGTGGGTTGCGTTCAGGTCATTGACCTGCGCCGGGATGATGCCCGCGCCGCCCGTGGTCGTGAACTGGAATGCCACATCTGCTTGCACTACTGGGTTGCCTGCAAGATCCAGGAATGTCGCGGCACTCAGGTTAACGTAATAGATTGTGCTTGCTACGAGTGTGAATCCGGTCTTCACGTATGTTGTGGTGGTGGTCCAGCTCCATGTTCCGCCTGGGAGTGTGTCTTGCGCGAGTGTTCCCACTGCCTGCATTGGCTCGCTGAATGTCAACGTGTATGTGGCAAGTGCTACTGCAACTCCGACTGCGTTATCTGCTGGTGTCGGGACAACGGTTGGGTTCGTGAAGTCGCCAGTCGTGAAGTTCTTTGCCAGGTCGCCGCCTGCCGCGTTTAATGCAACATCGGTGAAGTTGTTGTATGTTATCGTGTAAAGCGTCATGTCAGCCAGAGCGGTATATGTAATCCTGTAAACCGTTGTGCTGGGCCATGAGAAGGTTGCGCCGGGCAGGTTGGTCGTTACCGAACCGACTGCGGCCATTGCCTCGCTCCAGGTAGCCTCGTAGACGCCAGCTGTTACTGCGACGCCGGTTGCGCCGTCAGCGAATGTGGTCGCCGTTATCGTCGGGGCTGTGAAGTCGCCAGTCGTGAAGTTCTTTGCCAGGTCGCCGCCTGCCGCGTTTAATGCAACATCGGTGAAGTTGTTGTATGTTATCGTGTAAAGCGTCATGTCAGCCAGAGCGGTATATGTAATCCTGTAAACCGTTGTGCTGGGCCATGAGAAGGTTGCGCCGGGCAGGTTGGTCGTTACCGAACCGACTGCGGCCATTGCCTCGCTCCAGGTAGCCTCGTAGATGCCGGCTGCCACTGCGACGCCGGTCGCGCCGTCAGCGAATGTTGTCGCGGTTATGGTCGGTGCCGTGAAGTCGCCAGTCGTGAAGTTCTTTGCCAGGTCGCCGCCTGCCGCGTTTAATGCAACATCGGTGAAGTTGTTGTATGTTATCGTGTAAAGCGTCATCTCGGCCAGGGCGGTGTATGTTATCCTGTAAACCGTTGTGCTGGGCCACGAGAATGTTGCGCCGGGCAGGTTGGTTGTTACCGAACCGACTGCGGCCATTGCCTCGCTCCAGGTCGCCTCGTAGATGCCGGCTGCCACTGCGACGCCGGTTGCGCCGTCAGCGAATGTGGTCGCCGTTATCGTCGGGGCGACAAGGTCAAGAACTACGCTCTGGGCCCTTGTGGTGAAGTCATTCAAGCAGCTGTTCGTGTCCTGGTGGGCACCTATCCTGTAGATTTCCTGAGCCGATGGTGGGTTTACCGCGTCGGACATGTAGGTGTTCTCAGGTTCAGTCGCAATTGCTCCGTATTCTACTCTATCAACGATATGTGTTCCGATAGACAGCTTCACCGAGTTAGCAGTGTTGCTGAGGCCGCCCCACTTGGCCATGTTGATGACCAGTGAGCCGAGCGAGGGTATGTTGATGCTGTTGTTTACTAGCAGGCCAGTTGGTATATCGCCTGCGATTATTGGTTGAGCCGCTGCGGTTCCGACTGCCAGCGAGTAGGTTGATGCATCCACTGCCGCTGTGTGCGGGTTGTAGATGATGATGTAGTCAGGCAATCCGGTCACGGTTGACTGGGATGCCAGGACGTCAATCTTCAGCAGGACGGTGTCAGCTCCTTCTTGTGTCAGGGTGCCGTTGACCATTCCGCCGACAGACCATGTGTCTGTCTCGGTGAAAAATCTGGCAGTTGCGCCGAACAAAGAAGTTCTGGCGTACTGTATCGTGTCAACAACCTGATCGTTTCCGCCGGTCTTAACGCCGTTCGGGAAATCAGTATCATCTCCGACTGTGGTCAGGGAATAATCGCCTGTTGCTCCAGTCGTTGTGTTACCGTATTCAACACCGTCAATCCAGCTCGTGATGTACACATTGTTCACGCCAGCGGCGTTCCCGTACCTCTCAAAGGGTAGGGGAGTACCGGCAAGAACAGGAGTCATCAGCATGCTTAGCAACAGTGTTGCTGTCAAAATACTAGCTCCTTTCAATATTTGGGTTTTCATTCTTGTTCCTCCTCTCAAATTTTCTCTTTCCGTTTTATAAAAAAACAGCACAAAACCCCGGAGCCTTTGATGAAAATGATGTTGGGGGTCTAAAGTTTCGCCCGTTTTTTCTCTTGTTAATCTACCCTATATACGGGGGTATTTAAATAACGTTTGGTACAAGGTTCGAACAGTAAAAATTCTAGCCAGACACATTTTTTAGTGAACAGTGAAAAAGGAAAAATGAAAAACTGAATACCAAACATCACTATTCACTATTCACTATACACTTTTCACTACTTGAAGTCTTAACAGATGCTACGAGGATTCTTATCAGTTCTTTGCAGAGCGTATCCAATTCCTGATATTTGGATTCTTCAAGATACTTTGTATCTTTTAACAGCGACAAACAATAATCGGTTTCATTCGCTTCTTTCAAGGCAATGCTCAATTTGCTTCTGAAATCCGCTTTTGACTGGCCGAATTCGGCCTCTCTTACAAGAGCCCCGATAGCCGTTCCAGAGCGAAGAAGCTGTTTGCTTAGAACAAACTCTTTTTTCTTAGCCAGTTCTTTGTAGCAGTAAACGACCTTGACCGAAAAGGCATAACTTTTGTCCTTGAGTACCGATTCTTTCACCATTCACCTCCAAACATCACTTTTCACTATTCACTTCGGCAACATAGTATATCACAGTTTTTCAGTGCCTCGGCAACCGTCCCTGCGACCGATATGCTGGATGTGGGGCGTTCGAGTGTCTGGGTGGAAAAAATCGCATCGCAGGCTGCCTCGAGCCTTGGAATGGAATTTCCTGTAAAGAGCCCGTGCGTGCATGCGGCGAAGACCTTCTTTGCCCCCTGCAGTTTAAGCTGCTCCGCGGCCTTTATCACGGTTCCGCCGGTGGCAATTATGTCATCCACGATTGCAACGGTCTGACCGCTGACATCCAGATTCTTGGGTTTAATTTCCACTGTCTGGCTGTCAATTCTCTTCTTCTGAAGGAAATCCCACGGGCAACCGGCGCTTTCTGCGGCAAGGCTCGCCCTGGCCTTGGAGCCCTCATCCGGTGAAACGATGATGTCCACGGAATTATCCGCCAGGAACCTGCCGATGGCCGGCATGGCGCTGATGTTTTGAACGGGCACGGTGAAGGCCTCCAACACGGAAATGTTATGTATGTCCATTGTGAAAACCCGGTCGCACCCCAGACTTATGTGCCTGGCCATGAGTCGGGCGCTCACAGCCTCCCCCCGGGTGAAACTCTTGTCCTGCCTGGCATAACCAAAATACGGCACGACAGTGGTGATGGACGCCGCCCCGGAGTTCCGGACAGCATCCTGGAGAAGGAAAAGCTCGATGATGTTGGGGTCCGGATAGGTCGTCTGAACCACGACAACGTCCTGGCCCTGCAGGTCATCATGTACCTTGACGTAACACTCGTCGTCTGGGAAACGTTTTATCTCCACATTGGCCAACTTACAACCGAGGGTCTTTGCCAGGTCTTCCGACAGCAACCCCGATGCGGAACCTCCTGCAACTATCATCCTAACACCGCACCCCCATTGGCGCAGGGATTTTAAAAGTTGGCGTTGACTATTTTCGATTTAGGGATTGTAGATTGTAGATGTATGACGATTGTAGATTTGGGGATTGTAGATTGTAGATTTACGACGGATTGACGGCGTGGCGTATTCTTAACAAAAATCTAAAATCTAAGATCTAAAATCTAAAATACGGTTGAACATTCTGCCAGCAAAAATCTAAAATCTAAAATCTACAATTTCAGAAAACTGAACACTTACACTTTATTGGACAAAGATTATATATTACATGATTAGTCCTATATTCATGAAAATTCTTATAACGGGCGCATCGGGCCAGTTGGGTTCATACCTCGTGGACGTTTTATCGAAGAAAAATGATGTCACTGGCATGGATCTGCGAAAACCAGAAAAACCCGGAAAGAATGTGAATTATGTCACCGGCGACATCGGGGATTACAGGCTGGCCATGGACCTCTGCCGAGGAAAAGATGCAGTCATCCATACAGCCGCCCAGGTCAGCGTTGACCGTTCTATCTCGGACCCGATGTTCGATGCCAAGGAGAATATTCTCGGCACAGTCAATATGCTGGAGACCGCCACGAAGTCCATGGTTGGCCAGTTCATTTACATATCCTCGGCAGCGATTTTCGGCACCCCGCAGAAGATCCCGGTGGATGAGACTCACCCAACAAGGCCTCTTTCCCCCTACGGTGTGAGCAAGCTGGCCGGCGAGAATTATGCATTTGCATTCGGCGAAACCTACGGGCTCAGCGTCACTGCCATTCGCCCCTTCAACATCTACAGCCCCAGACAGGACCCGAATTCGCCCTACTCCGGCGTGATAACCAGATTCGTGGAACGGGTCAAGGAAGGAAAACCACCGGTGATACAGGGCGACGGCAGCCAAACAAGGGATTTTGTCCACGCCGATGACGTTGTCAGGATGCTGGAGCTCTGCCTGGGAAATCCGGATGCCAGGGGCCAAACCTTCAACTGCGGTACCGGAAAGGCCACTTCCATCAGAGAACTTGCAGAAATTATTACTGAACTGACCGGCAAGGAACTGAAACCCGAAACAGCCCCCGGCCGGAAGGGCGACATCAGGGAGAGCGTGGCAGATATCTCGAAAGCCAAAAAGATACTTGGCTACAAACCGACAGTCGCTTTGAAGAAGGGCCTGGCAGAACTGCTCTGAGGAATCCCATGAGAAACACAGACAGGATGAAATTCGTTATCGGCCTTGTCCTGCTGTTCGGCGGGTTGAACCTGGCCATTCTCCTGAGCCACCTGAGCAGGTACTACGGCGTTGCGCTGATATTCGCCGGTATCGGCGTGCTTGCCTGGGCTGCAAGGGACATTGAAAAAACAATCCCCGAGACGGAAAAACCGGACAACCTGGCATCCAAGATTGTCCATGCCATAACGTTCAACGGAAAATTCATTGCATTTCTGCCGCTCATGGGCATCGGCGTGCTTGTCACGGTTATCGCCTTCAACCTCATGGTGGCGAATAATTATTATCTGGGCAGCAATGACTACGTGGCACTGCTCCTGGGCGGCGTGCTTATCGCCTACAATTTTATTCCGAAAAGATATGCCGTTGAAAGGGACTTTGCACTCCTGTTCAGCCTTCTGCTTTTCATCCTCCTGGTCATACCGACCACCATCCTGGAATTGACCAGTTCGGACGCGGACACTAACAGCCCAATTACCTATTACCTGCTGGCAGCACCCACCGCAGCGCTTTCTCGGCTGTTCGGCATACCGGTTGTCTCGCCGTTCATGGATGCCGGAACACCGATTTACAACCACATGGAGATAATCGGAAACGACGGCATGCCAATCATACTGAGCATCTCACTTTCCTGTTCCGGGCTTTACTCTGTAGCAATATTCGTTTCCGCCTTCATCGCCTTCGTGGCAGTCGAATATAAAAAATTCGACCGGAAGGTCGGGCTTCTCCTGGGCATAGGAATCTTTCTCGCCTGGGTAGCCAACATTCTCAGGATGACGCTGATAATTGTGGTGGGGTATTACGAGGGCGCCGCCACAATGGTCTGGGTGCATAATAACGTGGGTGAGTTAATATTCATGGCCTGGGTGACCCTGTTCTGGCTGTTCATGTTCAGATATTTTGGCATATTGGACAAGAAAACCGAGAAAACGGAAAGTGGAAGATCCAGAAGGGGAAAATGCGCCGTTTGCGGCGAGCCCCTGTCCCCCACCATACCGTCCGCAAGATGCGAATGCGGTTCAGTATTTCATTCGGGCTGCATCCTGACCGAGGGTTCCAGGTGTCCGTCATGCGGGGTGGATGTCAACATTCGAAACCGGGAAGATTATTAGTAAGTGGTCACCCTTCAAACGTTATTATTCAGCAATAACAGATGTGATTATCTGACTGACTGTTGTGATTAACTCCTGTATCAGTTATATCAAAATATCATAATTTATTGTTAGTGCGATTTGTAGCAATAGAGGATAGCTTGGGGATGCGGAACACTTACCGTTGTAAGAGGCTTCACATCAGTGGCCTCTTGCGATTATTAGAAATTTATTAATACACTAATGGGATTGAAGTATCACCACCCAGGATTGGAGCAGGCGCATTCATGGAAATCGTGAAAAAGAATATCATTTTGCTTGGCGACGGCGCCACCGGGAAATCGAGCCTGATAAGACGTTTCGTGACTGACCAGTTCAACGATAAGTACATGACCACACTGGGCTCCAGAGTCACCAAGAAAGATGTTTATCTCAATCATAAGGGAGTCCAAACGCACATGGTTCTCCTGATATGGGATATTCTCGGCCAGAAGAATTACCCGTACACGCAGGCCCTTTCCTTCGGAGGGATAGAAGGCGCCCTGCTTGTTTCCGACCTCACCCGAAAAGCCACCCTCAACAGCCTGAAAGAGTACTGGATACCATCCCTCATAAGCGTCACCGGCTCGCTGCCCATGGTGTTCATAGGAAACAAATCCGACCTCCGAAACGATGCAGAATTCTGGGACGCCGAATTGAAAAAGCTAGCAAGCAATTATGAACCCTGCGAGATCCGTAACCAGTATTTTCTGACCAGTGCCAAGGAAGGAAATCAGGTGGAGTCGGCATTCAAAGAACTGGCAGCAGGCATGTTGATGATAAACGAAAAGGTGAGACTGACCTATTCACAATTCATCATCGACAAGACTGAAATCGATAATATAAAGGGTGCGGCAGATCGCGTCATCGCGGATTTTTCCAATCAATTCGGTGGTGCGGGTAATGCCGGGCCGGTGCTTGAGAGGCTGATTCTGGAAGTTGGCCTGGACATCGAGAATCCCACGAAGAAGGAACTTGTGGAACTGGTGAATGCCATGGCAGGTGTGGAAGAGAAGTTCAAACCTCAGAATACAGTGGGCCTGAACAGGGCTAAACGGCTGTACCTCATTAATATGTTCTGATTTTTCCCCCTGAGCTTTGTTGAAAAATGTAACAACGATGAATTATATTTTTCAAGGTAATTTAGCATAAGTATTCAGTGAAATGAAGCAATAACGATTTTAGATTTTCGATTGTAGATTTACGGACTTATTGACTGGCCGAAGTGATTAGTGAAAAGTGACGTTGGGAGGTAATTGGTGAGAGAATCGGTACTCAAGGACAAAAATACTCAGTTATTCATTTTTCACTTATCACTATTCACTGTTCACTAAAAACTACAATTTAACGAGCAAACTTCAGAATACTGAACTCTTACATTTTAGCATAAATTATATATACGGACACGTCCATTATGTGTCGCTAAGTATTAAAAGAGTGTGGGCGCGTTTGTGTGCTAAAAGGTGGAAGAAATGAACAAGGAAAGGGTTGATGTAAGGGTGGAACCGGAGCTCCTGGAGGAGTTGGATATTATATCGGAGAGGCTGGGCTTGGGAAGCAGGAGCGCGGCAATTCGGGAGGCCATAGCCAACTTTGTCATGGAGAAGAAGGACGGATGGAATTCCACCAGCGTCACAGTCAACATACCCAACCGCATGGCCGGGAAGGTTCAACGCCAGATAATGAACGGCGATGCGACCGATGTTGGCATCGCCATAATTCTTGCCCTGAATTTGTGGCTCAAGGACCTTGAAGATGATTGCCTGAGGCGCAGCCCCAAAATGGACCGCATTGTCAAGAAAAATATCCAGAAGGATGCCGCAATGAAGGAACTTGAAAGCAAGGGAAAAGAACTCTGGAGGCCTTGAATGTCTAGCATAACACAGGATATCGTTGACGAAACTGCGATGGAACACATAAAATTCGGTTTTGCCGAATTCAGCAGACTCGAAAAAATGTTACTTTTCGCGGTCATCACGGAATGCGAGAGATGCATATGCTCCGAGGGGAAGGATTGCATCGTCGCCGGAAAATCCGTAGCTTGCCCTTTCGTCCCGATTCGCGAGGAATACCAAATAACCGATGTTCAGGAATGGAAGGGGATGATTGCATGAAATATGTCTGCTCGGTCTGCGGCAAAACACCTTACCATAACAAGAAATTGGGAATACATTTTTGCAGGGTACATGGTTTTTCAACTGTGCCAGTAAGTCAAAATAAAAACAATTGTATGACCTAATTTGTGCTCAAATATGACACAATAAAAAAGTATTTATACTCTCAAGATATATAGTGTCTTGTTTGTCTTGCAACAAGAGACAAATCTGTCATTCAAAAGAGGTGAAAAATGCAGGAACAGGTTGACGAGCGGGTTTCCGCGCGTTTCGAAAAGGCCATGATGGAAAAAGTTGACAAAGAGGTCAGGAAACGCGGATATCCGAATCGGAGTGAATTCCTGAGACGGGCCACAGAAGCCTATCTCGAAGCCATCGAAAATGAGAATACACTGACGGTGGAATTATCTCCGCTCCTCAAGGGGTTCATCAAAGAAATGGTGGACCGCGGATACTACACAACACCGAAAAAAGCCATTGAAGACGCAATCACTCACTACTTCACCTCGGCGCGCTTCAAAGAGGTCCGAAACGCCGCAACACACATGGAAGTAGTCACAGGGAAGAAAGTTGAGGCCGATCTGGACAACAGCGCTTCGCGACAGATAGTCAAACCGTAGTATGACAATTCACACGCAAACGGGAACGGAAACACGCCTTGCACACGGATACACCACACATACGATATGGATAATGGAACACACTGTAAAATAAGCCTTCATTGGCTGCCAGAGGGTTGGGATGCACTCTGCTTTGAACTCAAGATTACACATAAAAGCATACAAATTAACAACTAGCTCAGAATCCGATTATGGACCCAGTATTATGTTCGATGCGGGCCCCGTTCCCCCCTTTAACAGAAGAACAGGAGGGCAAAACGATGAGCCTAGCATCGGAAAAGACACAGATGGAAATGGATATATTAAACGTAATATCGGGCGGTATAATTGAACCGCGAATAGCGATAGTAGGGTGTGGTGGTGCAGCAGCGAATATATTGAGACGTACGGGTGAGCAGCTCAGGGGTGTTCCCAAAATACTCATCAACACGGACATGGCAGGTCTTCAGAACGTCGAGGCAGACAGGAAGATCTGCATCGGAAAGGACATCACGTTCAACGGTGACTCCGGCGGATACCTGGAAGTCGCGGAAAAATGTGCTGAACTGGCTAGCGACGACATAAAGTCATGCCTCATCTCCAAAGATGTGGTATTCATCATTGCTGGCTACGGCGGAGGCACAGGCACCGCGGTGGCACCCATGGTCGCCAGAATGGCCAAGGGACTCGGAATGGTGACATTCGCCATATGCATACTGCCGTTCTCGGCGGAATCTTCGAGAAGGCAGATGGCAGAAGACCAGGTGCAAAATCTCCGCAATGAAGCCGACAGCATTGTGGTGCTGGACAATGACTCCCTGCTGAAATTCGGAAATGAGAGAACACTGGAAAGCGCATTCCGGATAATAGACAACAACGTGGTATCACTCATAAAAGACGTCAGAGAATCCATGGGTAGAAACTTCATAGCCACCCTGGCCGAGGAAATAATGGCCTGCCAGTCAGAGATAGACCTGGCCCATGGAAATGCAATGATCCTCAGAGACAGCGACATCGGAGCCATGGCCGGTTCCCCGATAACCCCGTCAGCCTACCCCCAGCAATCGGACGTGAACCTCGTCGACGCGGGCGGAATGTTCGAGAGATTCTAGAATATCACATAAATCAGGATTAATCCTCCCCTTTTTTTTATTTTTCTCTGGCCAGCGTAAGCCAGAGAAAACAAACATTTTAGAAAATTAATTAATCAATCGCAAGTTGAATGCAACTCTCATCGATTTTAGATTTACGACGCGCGGTGAATGCAGTTTCAATCATGTCCAAACGTCGCATTCGCCAATGATGCGAAAACATTTTGTTACTAAATCTAGCATCATAAAATTGCCTCCGTTTTACAAACAAGAGGTGAATGCGAGAACTAAATCAAATCATTTTGTAGCGTTCGCCATGAATCAACATTTGGCAAACAAACAGATTCACCGTGTGTGGAATTTCCGCAAAATTATAGTCAGCATTCAGAAGACATAATTTTGCGGGGGAAAAATTACATATGGAACTACTTATATCCCACAGCACAGACAATCAGGTGAGCTATATGACAAAGAAAAAAATATTGATAATGGGCGCAGCAGGCAGGGACTTCCACAATTTCAATGTGGTTTACAGGGACAACGAGGATTTCGAGGTCATGGCATTCACGGCCGCACAGATACCCGACATAGACGGAAGGACTTACCCACCGTCACTGGCAGGGAAACTCTACCCCAACGGCATTCCGATATTTTCAGAGGATGAACTTGTTGAGCTTTTGCACAAACACAATGTGGATGAAGTTATCTTTTCATACAGCGACGTACCCTATCCGGTACTCATGAACAAGGCGGCAATCGTCAATGCCCACGGTGCAGATTTCATACTTCTGGACGCCGAGAGGACCATGATAAAATCCAAGGTCCCGATAATCGCCATCTGCGCTGTGAGAACCGGCTGCGGAAAGAGCCAGACCACCAGGAGAGTTGTGGATATTCTGAAGGCGAAGGGCAAGAAAGTCGTCGCAATAAGACACCCCATGCCATACGGCGACCTGGCAAAGCAGGCCGTGCAGAGATTCGCGACATACGAAGACCTGGACAAGCACGAATGCACCATCGAGGAGAGGGAAGAGTATGAACCTCACATCGACAAGGGCATAGTGGTTTACGCCGGTGTTGATTACGGCGCAATTCTGGCAGAGGCCGAGAAGGAAGCGGATATCATCATCTGGGACGGCGGCAATAACGACACGCCGTTCTACAAACCTGACCTGCACATTACGATAGTTGACCCGCACAGACCCGGACACGAGCTGGCTTACTACCCAGGGGAAACAAACCTCAGGATGGCCGATGTGGTGGTTGTGAACAAAATTACGACCGCAGACCCGGACAAGGTGGATATCGTTCTGAAGAATACCAAGTTTGCAAACCCGAACGCAATCGTGGTGAAGGCTGCGTCCCCAGTCACAATCGAGGATGAGAATGCCATCCGCGGAAAGAAAGTACTTATTATCGAGGACGGGCCGACGCTCACCCACGGAGAAATGTCCTACGGAGCCGGCATGGTTGCGGCCAAGCAGTACGGCGCCGGTGAGACCATTGATCCATTGCCTTACGTGGTTGGGGAGATCAAGAAGACATTCGAGAAATATCCCCACGTGAAGGGCAAGGGTTTCCTCCCTGCCATGGGATACTCCGACCAGCAGATTGCAGACCTCAAGGCCACCATCGATGCCACACCGTGCGACATCGTACTGGCAGGCACTCCGATAGACCTCAACAGGGTTCTCAGCGTCAACAAGCCCATAGTCAGGGTTTTCTACCGCCTCGAGGAGATATCGAAGCCGGACATGGAAGACATCCTCAAGGATTTCTAGATTGAGAAAACATCTATCCAATAATAGCCCCATTCCAAAGAGACAACGCCATGCATGTAAACTACCAGCCCCTAAAGTGGCTGGCGTTTATTGTCAGGGCTGGAAGTTTACCCAGGGGGCCATGCACCTGATTTATCAAAGCCGATTAGCTTTGATTTCATGCGCAATAGATTGGACGATGCATGGCAGGTCATGCATATGTACACGATGCATGGCGGGTCATGCATATGAGCAGGATGCATGGCGGGTCATGCATACGAGCATGGCGATCTACCACGTTATTGGACATAATTCAGCGATTCGCAAACATTTTATTGCCCGATATCCATACCTAACTGAGTTGATACCGTGAAAAATAATCAAGTTATCAAAACACTTTTAGCCCACAGGAGCATCAGAAAGTACACCGACGAAGGCGTCGACAGAGAAACCATCGAGACAATTGTCATGGCCGGACAGCAGGCCGCATTTGCCTATCAGATTTACTCGGTAATGCTTTCCACACGGAAGGACAAAAATCCGTTCAAAGCCCCGGTGTTACTGACGATTTGCGTGGACCTGTACAAATTTGAGAGGATAATGGAGAAACGAAGATGGAAAACAATTCAGAACGATCTCACTCTGCTGATGTTCGGAATGGAGGATGCCAGCTACATGGCTCAGAACATGGTCATCGCCGCGGAAAGCCTCGGCCTCGGGACCTGCTACCTCGGTTCCCCATTGTGGGCCATGGACAAGTTCGCCAAGGCGTACAAACTGCCGAAGCGCGTTGTACCGATAGTCCAAATCACCATGGGGCACCCGGCCGAGGAACCGCCGGTGAGACCGCGCTACCCGCTGAATTTTACCCTGTTCGAGGACGAGTATCCGAAGGACCTCGACATTGAAAGCGCAATGAAAGCCATGGATGACGGATACCTTGCCCAGGAGTATTACAAAAAGGCCGGATTCATGATAGACCCCACCCAGGTGAAGAAAGAGGACCATACATTCGAGAACTATGGGTGGACCGAGCACATCTCAAGAAAACTTGGGCTATGGATGGACGATATTGATGAGCAAAAGGAGCTTTTGAAGGAGAGAGGTATCAATATTTGAATATGTCCCGTAATAATAATTAAATAGATGTGCTACCGCAACATTTGATTGATTCATTATTAGAAATAACTATGAGTCTGAATTAAGGAAGGTATAATAAGCACAAAAGTCACCCAACCGTAATAATAAATAATAATAAGTATTACGAATAAGTATTATGGTATGTGTGAAAATGCCTCGAACGAGTCTGCTAACAGGGTTTTGTTGGTCCTCTTCTGACCTCCAAGGGTATCTGTGGGTTTCGGCCCGTAATCATGTCCAGGGTACATAACGATATCATCCGGGAGCGCCTTAAGTTTCTGCATTGACGCGTACATATCGGCAGGACTTCCATCATCCATGTCGGTGCGGCCGCAGTCCCCGATGAACAGCGTATCGCCGGTGAAGAGCGCTCGGCCGTCTGCCAGCACACAGATGCTGCCGGCGGTGTGCCCGGGAGTCAGAATAAACTCCAGCTTGACATCACCCAGCATCATGACTTCGCTGTCTGCGACTGTTTTTGTTACGCCTTCCATACGGGCAGAATCCTGGACGGAAGCAATCACATCGCACTTGTAAATGTCCTGCACCCGCGCGGTTTCGGATACATGGTCACGGTGATGGTGTGTATTGATTATGAACAGAAGTTCAAGATTCTCGTAGCCGATGAACTTCATGGCCTCCGAGGCATTGAGCCCCGGGTCTATCAATACGGCCTTGCGCGTTCTCCCGCAGTAGATGACATAGCTGAAATTGTCCCCAACGAGGAATTGCCTTATCTCCATGCTAACCCCTAATGTTACGACACTTATTTCTATTTCTATGCGATTACAGACGTGGTGAGTGTATGAGAATAGTAGATGTCGAGAAAATAATGGGAAACATACTTTCCAGAACCGAAAAGATGGTGAAGGATGGAAACAGGTCCGGAATATTGAATGAGCAATTCTTCCAGCACCAGTTCACAAGTCTGGTGACCAAGCATTACGTGGACCAGAAAATAGACCCTTACCGGGACATGATACTTGTGCCCAATCATCCCACGAAAGCACTTTATTCCTGGAAGGACTTCGACATGACACGGCCGAAATCCACCCAGAAACTCGCCCTGGACAACGGAAATCCAGGAAAATTCGACCTGGTGATCAGGGACGACCCGAGAATCCACCTGGAATGGAGAGGACCCGGCCTTTATTCGAGCAGAAATATCGCCATGGACCTCACAAAACTTCTCATGCTGGAAGGCAGAAAACCGGTGAAGATTTTTGCAGCCATAATTACGAGTTCGGCAGCCGGCGACGAACGCCACACCCATGAACTGACCAATCGGTTTTATGAAGCTCTGGAATTCGTGCAGATGATTCTCGAGATTGACGTGATGCGCAGGTCCAACCTGTACGCTTACATTGCCACTGTTCCGGACTCCGGGGCTGAGAAATTTATCTGGGGGAAGGTGTAGCCCCGCAAAATTATGCATTCTGAATGCTCATTATAATTTTGCGGAAATTACACACACGGTGAATCTGATTGATTCTCAAATGATGATTCATGGCGAACGCTCCCTATTGCTGGCATTCAGTTTTCGCATTCACCGCTTGTTTGTAGAATAATATCAGTTGTATGGCCCTGGATTTAGTTTGGATATGTTTCCGGCCCATCATCGAATGCTGTAGTATTTTGCGTTGATAATCGCATGCAATTTTTGTTTGAAAATGTTTGATGTGATTGTACTTTTATCGTTGTTTTTTCGCTGCATAATTATTCAAAATATTGCGCCAAAATATTTTTAAAATATTTTTCTTGTGTTATTGAATTTTTGTTAATTCATTTAATTATATATATGTAGAAGTAATATATATAATATAGATACTGGCTAAACACAAAATATGATGAATTATTGCAATGAAAAATGTAAATTATTTTTCAAACGATTCATTGCTTTTACCATATGCCAATTTATATATAATTACAAATATGAATTAATTTATACATCTGTTTTATATATTATTAAATCAATTCCGTTTTAGTAGGTCAAGAAAGATCTACGGGATGGAAAATATATGCCACCGAAAAAGACAGCCAAAAAAGCAGTGAAAAAGGCGCCGGCAAAGAAGAAGCCGGCGGCAAAGAAGAAGCCGGCAGCAAAGAAGCCGGTGAAGAAGCCGGCAGCTAAGAAGAAGGCGCCGGCAAAAAAGAAAGCACCCGCAAAGAAGAAGGCAACAAAGAAGAAGTAATTGCGGGCAAAGGTTCGAGTGTCACAACCCGTGATGACTCGCAGTGACGCTTTCTGATTCACTTGCACTGTCATCGGTTGGACACTCCTACTTTTTTATTTGATTTTTTTTAATCCATAGTTTATTTTGTTTCTGTCGTGATGTGCTGTTAAAATAATTAGGTTATTTTGTAAATTACCAGCCCCTAAAGTGGCTGGCGTTACCGCTTGAAGGTATTGCTAGCGGATTCGGGGCTGGAACTTTACCATAATAAGTTGCATGCCTGAACAATCGAAGCCTGGTGACTTCGATTTACTTTGATTGCATTAGTACGGCATGCAACGGCCTTTCTCGTTTATTGTATATGTCGATTCATCTCCGGCTTGAAAGCCAGAGTTTTCTCGACATGTTTACAATAAATATACATGAATAAATAAGGCACGAATTCATCTCGAATGGAGAGATCTCACACCGCTGACGGAATCCGATTCACCGCACAGCCATTTTGCCACATCAGTCACATGCGGAGATATGTCTACTTCGGAATTCACAACGAGATAGGGGGCGGAACACCTGTCGATTGGTTCCAAATCCAATTTTAATTGCTCGTAAGTCTCAAATGTGGCAGAAGAACCGCTGGTTCTCTCATACAGCCGGGTCTTCGCTGTTGTATCCGTGACCTGCATGAATACAATGAGAATTTCCGCTCCGGCGGCCTTTCCGGCATCCACCGCCCAGGCCCTGTATTTTTCGCTGAGATTTGTCGCATCGGCTATGACCGGCCAACCATTTTTCAGCACCCGGAGGACGAGCCTGTGGGTGACCTCGAATGTTGCTCTGTGCTCGGCCGTGTCATACACCGGCCTTTTTCGTCCCATGAACTGCGCCACCACCGGCCTTGTGGTATGGCTGTTTATCTGCTGAAATTTTCCCGGTCTGACGCGGTTCATCATGTTGACGAAGAATGTCTTTCCGGACAGGGGGAGGCCTGCCATGATCAACAGACGTTTCGGACCGGTGCCCTCAAATGAAAAGACCGGATTGGAATCCACCATCAGGTTGTAAGCCTCCTCAGCATATTTCTCTATATTTACCTCCGCCATGAATGAGGGATGGTTTTCCGAGAATAAATTAATTGCTATTGGGCATTATAGCTACGAACTTATTGAACAATGCTTGAGTGGTTCGTAATCCAGATGTAAATTACCAGCCCCTAAAGTGGCTGGCGTTTCTAGCCAGGCTGGAAGTTTACTGCTTATGCCGATTCATCTCAGCCCCCCAGGGCTGGGCTTTCTCGGCATTTATGCAGTAAGACATTTAAACCTCCAACTGCATCATACACTCCAGAGAGAACTTTCTCAGCCATGTTAAAATCGTTATAATGTGTTCAAAGCTGTGAAAGTAGCCAACTAGTAGAAATCCTCAAGCTTCGTGCCGCCCGAATCCGTTTCCGCGGTTATGCCCGTTTCCCGGACATACTTGGCGCGCATGTTTTGCTTGAAGTACCGCGTGTTCTTGGCTTCCCTCCGGTACTGGCTCCAGTAATAGGTGTCCCACAGTTCATCCGGGTTTTCAGCGGTGGATTTACCCATAGCCTCCTCCAGCTCCTTCAGTGTTTTTGACAGTGACCCCGCCCTGGAATGATTCAGCACATCGCCGCCGTACAGGAAAACATGGCTCCGGGTGTTGTTGCCCAGAACTATGACAGTACCGGGAAACCGCTTCGCGAAGAACCGGCCCACCAGCGTCCAGACATCATGTTCAGGTCGCATGTAGCCGTAAAGCACCTTGCCGCCCTGGGGCTTCAGGCGAACGAACGCTTTCATCATGTGATTTTCACCCAGAACTGAATTAATCATCTTCCGGATGCCGATGATTTCCGCATCTGTGGAAAATTCAATGTCGTCGCGGTCCAGCAGCGATGCCTTTTTCAGTATTGTTTCCGTGCAATCGGCATGCCGTTTCAATGCCCCCAGAAAATTATTCGGCACCGAGTTCATTACATCCACCCCTTCAGCGTGGAATCGCACCACCCGTCCAGTTTCAGAAAAGTCCGCGCGTGACCGACTCGCACGCCCAGCGCCTTCAGTTGGACCTTTCTGGTTATCTTCTCTTTTTTCCGGAGATTGACTATCCGGTAGGCGCTCTTTGGGCCGATTCCCGGAACTCGGAGTAATTCCTCCCGCGTCGCAATGTTGGGGTCCAGCGGACCGTCCAGAATGTTCATGGCTATCGCCCATTTCGGATCGCGGTTCCCGATAAATCCTTCATCATCGAAAGCGAGTTCCATCTCCTTTCTGTGGTAACCGTAAATCCTGTGGAGCCAGTCCGCCTGGTAAAGCCGATTCTCGCGCCACCGGGGCTGGGATTTCATATTGTGCAGGGGCGTGCCATCAACCGCAATGAACGAGGAAAAATACTGCCGTTTCAGGCCGAGCACATTGTATTCGTAGAGCATCCTGGTGAATATCTCGCGGTCGCTCTCCCCGGCTGCGCCGACAACGTATTGCGTGGTCTGGCCCGCAGGTAACGTATCTTTTGAAACTGCATCCCGTATGTACTTCTGGCGTCGAAGAATATCAACCTCGAAATCCTTGGTGCTGCTCAGCTCATGCATGAAACTCTTGGACGGCGTTTCCACGTTGAGGCTCACCCTGTCAACGAGTTCTGCGGCCCTTTTTATGTGGTCCCGGGAAGCGCCTGGCAGAATCTTGAGATGAATATATCCCATAAAATTATATTTATGACGCAATAATTCTACAGCCTCCAGCATCTGCTCCATCATTCTTGTCTCGTCGCCTGCGACGCCGGAGCTCAGGAAGAGTCCTTCCACGGTGTTGGCCCTGTAGAGCTGAAGCGTTATCCTGGCCAGTTCCTCGGGCGTGTAGGCCGCTATTCCCGAGCCGGAACTTTTCGTGGAATTTGGGCAATACGCACAATTATGCTGGCATGCATTGGTGAAGAGCGTTTTGAAGAGGCTGACGCACCGACCGTCCGGCGCGAAGGCATGGCAAATTCCGGAACGCATGACGTCGCCGATGCGGCCGTCGGACTCGCCCACCTTGCGCTTCGAGGCCGTAGAAGCGCAGGTATCATGCTTCGTGCCTTCGCCCAGTATCTTCACCTTGTTGAGGTCTATGGGCCGGGAATAAATATCCGGACCGGAAGAATCGAACTGCCCGCCGCTGGCCAATCTAATAATTTTGTCGAGCGCAACCATAGATACAATGATAGAATAATTGAGTATATATATTCTAAAGGGGGGTCGGCGAAAGTAAATTTGACCATAACTCTTTTATCTTTCATATTCATCCTACAGGCATGTCAGGATTGATTCTGGACGGCGAAACAACCATCACATCCATATTGGCTGTTTCGGATGGATATTTTCTAACTGGCAGCAGGAAGGAAAATAATTATAAATTGATTGTTATAAAATTAAGACCGTCACTTGAAGTTGAATGGGAAAAAACATTTGGCAATGAAATATCTGATTTTGAGGGGCAATCAAGCACACTGTCGGATGACGGGCTGCTGATATGCGGATGTTCCGAGGGCCATGCGTCGGATACAGGAGGCAAAGATTGGAAAGCCTATCTCTTGAAACTATCCAGGTCCGGAGAAACAATATGGGAACGGGCTTTCAGGATAAGGGGCAATGAGTGCGCTTACAGTGTCCTGCTTGATGAAAACATCATTTTATTTGGACAAACGGAAGATGATGCCAGTCATTGCAGTTTTTTCATTTCCTGCCTGGACTCCGATGGAAGCACTATTTGGATGAAACAATATGGAGATTACCCGAACATCATGGCCGGAGGAATTATCGATTGCGAGAGTGGATACATATTTTCAGGAAGTGTGAATATTGACAATATCCGACATGCCATCGTCTGCAAGATTGATGCCGATGGAATTGTGGAGTGGGAAAAAACGATGCCAGAGAATTTAATATTTAAGATGCTTAAACTGAAGGATGGATTCCTTTTGGCCGGCAAGAAAATCGGAAATATGTTCTTGACAAAGATGGACAATTCAGGTAATTTGGCATGGAAATCCATTTATGGTAAGGGAAGAGGCCTCTCATTACTGGCGATCGAGGACAATATCTTATTAGGCGGACATGACAAGGAAGAAAAGCCAATTCTATGCCACATTGATAAACAGGGAATATTAATCGAAAAAATCACCCTTGAAAGGAATGGCTGGATTGAGGCGATGGCTGAATCCAAAGGAAAGATACTTCTGGCAAGGCTTGAATCGGAACCGAAGGAGCGTACTGAATTGATGATTTTCGAGTTCCGGCATTCGCGTTTGCAAGAGATCATCAATTAAAATGCAGACAAATCTCCAAATAGTTCACTGAATATCCAGCCCCTATGCGCAAGGTCCTGGTCCATCTCATTGCAATCGAATCTCTCGTAACAATCGCGGGAACGCTGGCAGGCGTGTTCAGCATCGTTTTTCTGGTCAATTCCGGTTTCTCTGCACCAGAGTCTTCCCTGTTCTACCTTCAGGGTTTTGCCTGGGCCGCGGCCCTTTGCCTGCTGGCAGGGAAAGTCGGCTTCCGCAATCCGAAGCACTGGATGGCGGTCGGAATACTGGCGCAGAGCGCGTTCTACATGAGCTTCATAGCTCTTGACGGACTCTGGCTGCTTGTACTGGCTCCCGCTTTCTTTGGCATGTACATCGTGTGCTTCTGGGTTCCGTTCAACGTCCTGATGCTGCGCCAGACCTCGAGAGATAATCGCGGGGAGATGATTGGCTATTTCTTCCTGGTCTTCCCGGTGATAGGCCTTGCCAGCCCCATAATCGGCGGTTATCTGATTGATTCTGTGGGTTACGGCGTGCTGTTCGGGTGCGCTTTCGCGGCCCTCATGTGCAATGCCGTGCTTATCATAATCAGCAAAAGCACGGTGTCCAGGCCCATGAAGGGAAAGCTGACCACCAAGAAAATGGGTAACCGACTTGCTGCTGGACTCTTTTTCCAGGGCGGCCAGGAAGGCGTGTGGTGGACCATGGTTCCGCTGGTTTCCATGATTTTCGTTACTTCGGGGCAGAGCCTCGGATATGTCTTTGCTTTGATAAATTTGTTCGGCGGGATAGCTTCCATACTGGTGGCCAGGGTCTCGGACAGGCGCGGCTATCGGTACAAGTACGTGAGAGCCGCAGCAATCGCCTGCGTGCCGATTATTTTCGGCATCGCACTTGCGCCTGACCTGACGAGCTACCTTGTCCTGGCTGCTGCCGTATATCTGGTTCAGCCGATGATCCAGATACTCCTTTTTGCCATGGCCAGCGACAGGATGGAGAATCAGAATACCTCTTGCTCGATAACGAGAGAATTGCTGCTGAACAGCGGTCGAATACTGGGCGGCGCACTGGTAGCGCTGGTGCTCTTTACCTCAGGAGATATCCGGCTTGCGTATGCGATTTCCGGGGTTATGGTGCTTGGGATTGCGGTGACGCGGTAGAATGACCACACCTCCAGGGTAGATTCCAGACACCTCCATCATGCCCAACCCGGTCCCGCAGCCTCTTCCAGCCATCCACCTCATGCCCCGCCTGATACATCCATTTTGACATCGACAGGGCGGGGTATTCGCCATCGAATTTTCCGAATTCGATGTCGTGTGACACGATTCCCGCATCATCCTTTGGAATCCTCGGCTGTAAAATATTACACACTATGGCACCCAGCCAACCACATAGATTTTTCGAGCAGGCTGACCTGGAGTTTTTCTGTTTCCAAATTTTTCTTTTTGCGAAAGGTCAGCCAGCGGAGAAAAATCTTTCAAAAAGAAAAACTTGGGGTGAGCTTAAATCGGCGCTCAACCCGGCCAAGAAGCCGGTTCCAGCCATCCACCCAGGGGGCCATGCACCTGATTTATCAAAGCGGGATGGCTTTGATTTCATATGCGGGTATATGCACGGTGCATGGCGGTTTTCTTTTGCTATATAACCCGGTGGCGTTGGAGCTTGCCGGGCATCTATTTCATTTCAAGAAAGGCCGATTACAGCCGGACTGCAACCCTGGTCTTGTCAGTGAAGATAATGCCGCATGACCAGCAGCTCTTGAAGGTGTCGAACATGATGGAACGGCACTTACTGCATTCTATCCATTCTCCGTTGTGGGTATGAAATTCCTGTACCGGCGGTTCATCGTCAAATGATAATTCGTACATGAAATAGACATTTTGATTTGGAAATATAAAGGATAGTTTATGATTATCAGGAATGATTTCTTTTTCAATTTATTTAGCCAGCATCAGAAAACGGTGTACGAAGGTAAGTATTCAGTGAAATGAAGCAATAACGATTGTAGATTGTAGATTGACGATTGTAGATTTACGACGGATTGACGGCATTACGCTAGCAAATATCTAAAATCTAAAATCTAAAATACGGATGGGCATATTCCCAGCAAAAATCTAAAATCTAAAATGTAAACTACCAGCCCCTAAAGGAGCTGGCGTTTGTTGCCAGGGCTGGAAGTTTACCCAGGGGCCATGCACCTAATTTATCAAAGCTATTTAGCTTTGATTTCATGTGATGATGTGTGTACGGCGCATGGCGGTCTATTTTTTTGTTTATATTCGTGTAAATGGCCTCTCATCCCCGGCTTAAAAACCGGGGGGTTCTCGGCCTTTATCACTAAAATTTCAGAAGACTGAACTCTTACGTATGAAGACAAGGTTTTTATACTGCGTATGCTTAATGCAAGCAAGCACTTGCATACAAGGTGATGAAATGTCCGAAAAGAAAGACACGAAAAGCAGGATACTGGACGCCGCCCTGGAGATGTTCTCAGAGAAGGGGTTCAAGGCCACTACCACGAGAGCGATTGCCGATAAGGCCAACGTGAATGAAGTGACTCTGTTCCGCTATTTCGGCTCGAAGGAAAAATTGTTCTTCGAGATAGTGGACAACGAGGCGAACGTTCGGATGAACATCATCAATATGAAATTCGAGCCGTCGGAGAACATGGTTGGGGATCTGACCATGATCGGCGGTTACATCTCCAAGAACATGATGGAACGGGCCAGTTTCTTCAAGTTGCTTGTGATGGAAGTGGACCGTTACCCGGAGATTTGGGAGCATATCGGTACCGTGCCTCTGGCGGCGATCTCAAAGCTCGGCCAGTACTTTGACATGGCCAAGAAGAAAGGGCTCGTCCGCAAGGACCTGGATTCCGAGATAATGGCTGTGTCGTTCTTCAGCTTTCTTTTCAGAATTCTCGTGACCAACGCCTTCCTGGGCGATGACCTTTTCACGAAGAAGAACAGAGATGACGGCATAAGAGAATTTGCAGAATTATTTGTGAACGGTGTTGCAAAGAGGAGTGATTGAGATGCATGCGATAAAAGTTGAGAAGCTCGAGAAGAAATTCGGTGATTTCAGGGCACTGGACGGCCTTGACCTTGATATAAGAAAGGGTGAAGTGTACGGACTTCTCGGGCCCAACGGTGCAGGCAAGACAACCGCGATAAAAGTTCTCACCGGTCTCTTGAAAATGACAGCGGGAAATGCCGAGGTACTTGGTACAAGATTGCCAAACAAGGACATCACCCAGAGGGTCGGGTACATGCCCCAGGAGACCGCGCTGTATCTCGGTCTCACTGTTCATCAGAACCTGGAATTCTTCGGAAAGCTGTTTGGTATGGACAAATCCAAAATCCTGGAAAGAGAGGCTGAACTTCTCAAGTTCATCGACCTGGAGCGGTGGAAGGACGAAATGGTCACCAATCTCAGCGGCGGAATGAAGCATCGCGTCAGTCTGGCATGCGCCCTCATCCACGAGCCGGAAGTGCTCTTCCTGGACGAACCGACCGTGGGCGTTGACCCCGAACTGAGGGAGAGTTTCTGGAAATTCTTTGGCAATCTGAAGGAGAAAGGAATAACGATACTCATCACCACGCATTACATGGACGAAGCCAGCCATTGTGACCGGATTGGATTCATGCGAACCGGAAAGTTAATCGCAGAGGGCCAGCCCCAGGCAATTCTCCGGGAGGCAGGGACCAAATCCCTTGAGGATGCTTTCCTGTTCTTTGCAAGGAGGGGTAAGTAATGAACTTCAAGAGAGCGTTAGCAGTCTCCAGAAGGGTGTTCATGGACCTGAAGAATGACAAGCGGACGCTGGCGCTCATAATCATAGCCCCGCTGTTCGCAATGGCCATTTTCGGGCTCGCGTTCAGCGGGCAGATAAGCGATGTCAAGGTCATCGTGGTCAACGATGATATGGGAATGAACACGACAATCGGACAGGTCTATCTCTCGGAGGTTGTGATTTCCAACCTTGACCCGGACACACTGTCGATAACCACAATGGATGATCTGCCTTCTGCTATTTCCGAGATAGAGAGCGGCAATGCCTATGCGGTATTCTATTTCCCGGCCAATTTCACCAATATTACAATACTCGCATACAATCAGATGACGGAAGCCAGCACATCCGTTGGCATTCACATCGACATGAGCAATGTTAACGTTGCAGATACCATAATGCAGACCTTCAATGACGCGGTCCAGAAGACAATGCAGGAGCGCGGACTGGAGATGCCTGTCAGCATCCAGAAAGAAGCCGTGTACGGAGCCAACGCCAGTTTCATGGATTTCTTCGTTCCGGGAATAATGGCGTTCGTGGTTTACATTCTAACGACGCTGCTCACCCTGATAAACTTCGTCGGGGAGCGGACCTCTGGAACACTGGCAAGGCTTACTGCCACGCCCCTGAGGGAGAGCGAGATAGTTGCTGGTTATGCCATGACATTCAGCGTTGTGGGGACTCTCCAGGCGCTCTTACTGCTCACTGTGGGAATGCTTGTCTTCGGTGTCAATGTAGAGGGAAACGTCGCGTTGGCTTTCATGGTCGTGGCACTTCTCGCGATAGTCTGCCAGGCACTGGGAATACTGCTTTCCTCCATCACGCACAGGGAGGCGCAGGCCATCCAGCTGATTCCATTCATAATAATGCCCGGATTCCTGCTTTCCGGCGTGTTCTGGCCGTTGGAAGCGCTTCCGACCTGGCTAAGGCCGTTCAGCTACCTGGTTCCGCCGTCCTATGCAATAGACGCCTGTCGTTCGGTCATGCTGCGCGGCTGGGGCCTGGACATGATATGGATTGATGTTGTTGCGCTGATAGTGTTCGCAGCCGTATTCCTATTCCTGGCAACTCTGTCCCTCAAGAGAAGGGGTTAATCAAAGAACAGCCAGCTGGCTTTTTTCATGTAGACGGCGGACGCTATCACGGTCATGGCAGTCGCGAATAACACATAGCCTGTGAACACCGCGGTGGAAAACGTCCCGAACGCCCAGGTCGGAACGCCGATGATGAAAGACAGCGCCAGTATCTGGACGGGGTAGGTCAGCTTGACGACGGTCGCCGGGGAAGGAAATTCAAGGCCCTGGTCCCTGAGCTTCCTGGGTATGAATCGGTAAATTCCGACAAGTATGGTAGAATCGGCGGTGAAAAGCACCACTGCCCATGCCAGCGCCAACCACGGGAAGAAAGGCTGAACGGAGAGATAACCCTGGTACCAGAGTATGAGAATTGCCGGAAGCGTAAGCGCCCTATCGATGCCCAGGTCAAGAACTTGCCCCAGTCCGGATGTCTGCCCGGAACGGCGCGCGATAATTCCGTCCAGCATGTCGGTGGAGCCGGCAATCCAGAGAATGACGATTGCCAGATAATACTGGTGAAACCATATAGAGAGCAGGTAGGGCAATGCCAGTATCAGGCGGACCAGGGTGAGAATGTTGGGGGCCAGCTTCCAGTCGCCAGTATGGAGATGTTGAGCGTCCGCGTTCATGCTGAAGTCCCCGTGCGAAGCAATTTTCGATTGGCTCTGCCCATTGACATCACTTGGAATATCCCGAAATTCTCCCGGATCCGGGAATGTGGGCGATTATCATGCCTTCCACGGTGTAGGGCTTGGTCATGTTTGACAGGTTCACAGCGACTTCCAGTTTGTTCTTGTTGTCGGCGTAAATCACGTACATGGGCTCGCCCTTGTCCAGCTTTTCCCCGCGTTTCTTGAGGAATACCAGTCCGGCACCAATGTCCTTTGGAGAACCGGCCGCCCTGGCGATGCGCACGAGTTTCTTGTTGTTCAGCGATGTTACGTAACCGTCCTGGTTGGAACATATCTCGGCCTTGAACTTGCCCGGCATTATATCGTCAGATTTGAGGTCCGGATTTCCGTCCTGGGCCTGAAGAATCTGCCGCATCTTTGCCAGCGCCTTTCCGCTGTCAAGAATTTCTCTGGCGACCGTCTTGCCGTTGTGAATGCCGCCCATCTCCAGCAGTATTCCGGCCATGGCAACGGATTTTTCAACAACACTGGTGGACGGTGCTTTGCCCTCCAGGCACATCATTGCCTCCTTGGCCTCCAGCGACGGACCGATATGCTTTCCGATGGGCTGGCCGCCGTAGGTAATGGCGCATTCCACGTGCATATCCAGCCGCCGACCTATCTCTATGAAATCCTGGGCATACTTGTTTGCGAGTTCATGTTCGGTTACCTTCGTGCCGGGACCGATGGGAATATCCAGCAGGAAGAAATCCGAACCTACTGCCTTCTTCTTGGCCATGACCGATGCGATGAGCTGAGCGTAGGGGTCCAGGCTGAGCGGGTATTCCACACGGATGATCATGTCATCCGCCGGCGCGAAATTCACATTGCCGCCCCAGGCTATGACGCCGCCGATTTCCTCGGTGATGGACTTTATCTCGTCCATGCTCAGGCCCACTCTTGCGATGGTCTCAAAGATATCCGCCGTACCGCAGGCACTGCTTATTGCCCTGGAGGACGTTTTGGGGATATAGAGACCGGCAGCGGCCACTATCGGCACAACCAGAAGCGTTATCTTGTTGCCCGGCGCACCGCCGATGCTGTGGAAATCAAATACCGGCGATTTGTCCAGTTCGATGGTATCTCCGGTCTCCACCATCGCCTTGGTCATGTGCATGGTCTCCTCCAGGTTCATCCCCACAAGCTGGTTTGCCACAACAAACGCAGTCAGTTCGATATCGGTAAGGTTGTGATTTGCAATGTCCTGGATTATCTCACGGATCTCTTCACCGGTGAGAACATGATTATCTATCTTTTTCTTTATCAGCTCGACGGAATACGGCCTCTCGGTGGGCATTATGCCAACTGTTTTTGCGCCGGTTTCCTTCAGGGCTTCTGTGACTTTGAGAAGCATCCCGACCTCGCCCTCCTTGACCAGCGATGTGGATATCTCCACGATGGCGGTTATGGTCTTCTTGGGAGCAATCAGCTTGACCCTTTCCAGGGAGCGGACGCCCATTTCCTTTGCGTCCTTGGCGTTCAGTATGACGGTGAATTCACCCGCGTCCACATTTATTTCTTTTATTTTATATTTCATATCATATACCTCCTAGGTATTTCTTGATTATCTTGATTGCGTCGGCCGGTTTTATGACGCCGACCTCCGTTATAATACCGGTGACCAGTTCGGGCGGCACCCTGTCGAAAACAGGATTGAAAATCTCCACGCTGCCCGGTATTTCAGCATTGGAAACTATCTCCCGGGACGAGCGTTTCTCTATCTCCACCCGACGGCCGATCTTGCTGGAAGGAAGGAATTTGTAAGTCTCGGCACAGGCATAGAACGGAACCTTGAAATCCCTGGCAGTGGCTGCAAGAAGGTGCGTGCCTATCTTGTTGATGACGCTCCCGTCGGATTCCAGCGTGTCAGTGCCGACAAACGCGATTGAAACTTCCGGCATGACATACCGCATTGCGGAATCGACTATCAACGTCACCGGAACCCCGGCCTCAGAAAGCTCCCTGGCGGTGATGAGCCCCTGCCTCCTGGGCCTGGTCTCGCAAGCGTACACGCCGGTAACCTTTCCGGCTTTGTGACATGCCACCATGGCCGAAACCGCCGCTGAACTATTGCAGATGGTTATGACCTTCCCCGGCTTCTTCATGAGAGCGGGCGCCAACTGGCCCACCTTCTCAACTGCGGAATTGGAATGCTCCACGAATGCTGCGGCGTTGGAGATTACAAGAGCCCTGGCAGATTTGAAATCCTTTCGGGAATCCACACCCCGAAGGGTTATCCGGACGCCGTTGTGCAGCGAGATCGCCGTCGGCCTGGTTGACACCAGACGCTGGGCGGCATTGGAGATGCTTTCAAGAAATTCCTTCAGCTTCATGTCGCTGGTACTTTCGGCATACTCCCCGAGCGCGGCTGCGGCAGCCCTGGCTATGCGGCCCGCACCGCGAATCGTCATGTCCTCGATCTTGCTGGCTGTTTCCTCGATGTCCATTCTTCCACCCATATTACCTGGGATTCAGGCAAAGAGGTATTATGATGCTGATATAAGAAATTATCAATAGCCGCAATCAAATCGTTTCCATAATGGCGATTGCGGAAATTCCATACACGATGAATCAGATTGTTTGCCAAATGATGATTCATGGCGAGTGCTTCATAAGATTTGATTTAGTTATGCACTCACCGATTGCTTGCAAAATGATGAGAATTGATGGTGCTGGATTTAGTTTGTAATTGTTTCCGCACCATGGTCGAATGCGCCGTTTTCAACATGATGAAAGCTGCATTCAACAACCGGCGCTGATTCACCCCACACCGGCCAAAACCTGGTCCAGCGGCTGCTTCCGGCCCAGGCCATCATGCCCCGTCTGGATTGGAACATTCTGAAACCTGGAGGGCGGGGTGCTCGCCATTGAATTCAAAAAATTCGATGTCGTGTGACACGATTTCCGCATCATCCTTTTAAAGCCCCGTCTTGAGCGAAGCGAAGGGCGGGGTTAGCTTAAACCGGCGCTCAAACTGGCCACGGGGCTGGTTCCAGCCTTCTCGGTTCTGTAGCTGGTTCCAACCTTCTCGGCCCCAGGGCTGCCCCCGGCCAACTCCTCGCGGAGAACGAGCAGGTTCTCCGATTAATTCTTCTTACTTGAGGAGAACATGCTCACCCGGAGTTTTCTCTTTTGTAAACTATCAGCCCCTAAAGTGGCTGGTAGTTTACAGCAACGATTTCATAATTATTCTAACTGTCCATAGAACGGTGTGCAGTCCATTTTTTTAATTGTCAGACATTGGAACGTGAGACCGCTTCTGATCCTGTTCAGCGTGAGCGATTTAGTAGAAACTAAGACTGCCGTCCCTCTTGGCCTTCTTTATCGCGTACATGAGGATTATGTACCCGAGTATTAACAAAACGGCGGCAACTATTGCTGTCACCCCCATGTAATACCAGACATCCGGGGTTCCCGGCATGAGAGAGCGCCTAAGCCCTTCAACCGAATAATAAAACGGCATGATATGGGAAATGGGTCTGATGATTGCTGGCAGAACCGAGATCGGGTAATAGACGCCGGAGAAGAACATTGTGGAGTTTTGAAAAAGCCCCAGAAGCGGGCCTATGTTTTTAGTCCACACGGTGAGCCCGCCGAATATCATCCCGATGCCAGCCATCATGGCTACCATGAGAAAAAAGAAGACAACTGTCGCGGGGGATATCGCGCCGAGAATGTCAGAACCGAAAAGGCCGACCCCGGCACCGATGATGAGAAATACCGAGAGCATACCGAAAAAAGCTCCATATATTGTGTATGAGAGAACCAGGGTGGTCACCTTAGTGGGTGTGGACATTATCGCTTCCAGCGTCCCCATCATCATCTCGCTTTGCAGAGCGTTCGACGTTGCCCCGGAGATGGCCCACATGAATCCCCAGCCGATAGAACCTATCAGTATGTATGAAATGTAGTTTCCCCCGTAGAACGACAGACTTTGCAGCTCTGTCACGCCGAACATCGCCCCGAAAAGAACTAGATTGAACAGGCTGAAGAACACACCCGCGAACATAGAAGCGAAGGCGAGACGGTAAGAAAAAAGAATTTTGAAGTCCCTCTTGATAAAGAAAAAGACTTTCTTCATCTCCCGCCAGAACTGAGTGCTTGCCTTAATCGCCATTACGTGCAGCCCCCTTTGATATCGCATCGACGAAAATATCCTCAAGGCTCGGCTTGACGGTTTGGATAGATATTATCTGGATCCCGCCAGCCGCCACTTTTCCGACCTCGGTCATGGTGTCGGCGACATTGGCCGTTTGAATAGTCACCGTCGATTTCCCTATCTCTGCGGATTCTATGTGAGAGAACGCTTCCGGTTGCGGGGTGGTGATTATCAGTTTTTCATATCCCCAGAATCGCTTCTTGAGTTCGTCCGGCACCCCCTCGACAATCTTCGCCCCCCTGTTGATTATCGCGATGCGGTCGCACATCTCCTCTATCTCGTAGAGATTGTGGCTAGTCCATATGATGGTCTTGTCCTTCATCCGTTCCCTTATCAGATGCTTGATATCGAATGCGGAGATGGGGTCTATCCCTGTCAACGGTTCGTCCAGCAGGATTACTGGGGGATCCGTGAGCAAAGCGTTGGCGATGGAAAGCTTGTGCTTCATTCCCATGGAGTACTCCATCACCGATTGGTCGGCAGCATCGGATAGACCGATGAACTCAAGCAATTCGTTCACCCTCCCACCCGGGCTCGGTATGTCCTTCAATCTGGCAAAGAACAGCAGATTTTCCCTGCCCGTGAGGCGCCAGTACAGTGTCCTGGAGAACTCGCCGACAGAGACGCCGATGAGTGGCTTCACCGAGGCTTCTTCGGAGACCACATCATGGCCCATGACAGTTGCCGTGCCGGAATCCGGTTCTATGAGGGTTGAAAATATCTTGATGGTCGTGGTCTTTCCGGAGCCATTGGGTCCGATTATTCCGAATATCTCGCCTTTTTGTGTAGCGAACGATAGGTCATCAAGGGCATATATCTCCTCGGTCTTCTTTTTGGACTTGCGCTTGAATTTTTTCACCAAATGTTCAGCAACAACGGTCGGTCCAGTCACACAGTCACCCCTTCACCACGATTGATTCATTGTGCACGAGACCGAAGATATTCCTTGAGTTAATAAAAGTGCCGCCGGCGAATTCGGAACTGGCAAAATAGAATGAAATCATTTCACACCTACTTTTCTTCTTTCTCCGTGTCCCTGTCAGCTCTTTGTTTCACCAAATATTCCAGATAGGCATCCACAGATTTCGGGAAGAAATCTTTGAGAAAGCTGCAGAACATCACCGGCTTGTCCAACCTTCCCGTGAAGGCATATACCTGCATCCTGCAGCCCCCTCCGCAGTATCTTCGCCAATCGCAGGGTTCGCACTCTTTGATGTCGTCGATGGTCGCCTCACACCAGATCCTGAATACCTCCGAGTCTCTCCATATCTTTTCCAGAGGCATCTCCCTCACATTGCCAGCAAGAAATTCCGGCAGATGCGCCGATTGACACGGATAGACACTCCCGTCCGCATCGACGCTCAGCGCACCTATGGCGGCACCGCACGAATGCTTGCTGTAATATATCGGCTGGAGGAAGCTGACTTTGTTGATATCGTTGGCCACCTGCACATTCTGGCCCTTTGACAGTTTCTCCTGCATTGATTTCTGCATTTTGTGCCAGAACTCCCCGAACTCGCTTTCCGTGAGTGCCAACGCCTTCTCCTCCGCCCCCTTGCCGAATGGAAGGAATATACCGGTCTTTATGTGTTCGATTCCCAGTTCCACCGCCACATCGACCACATGGTATATCGAATCGAGGTTATGCTTCGAAACCACGGCTGAAATCATAACATGGGCGCCCGCACTGGTAAGGCGACGCATCGCTTCGATTGCCATGTCGTAAGACCCCTTGCCACGCATCGAATCGTGAACATCCCGCGGACCGTCCAGGCTAACCTGGATGTTATAAAAGTACTCTTTCAGCTTGGGGGCGTTCTCCGCCGTGACCAATGTGCCGTTTGTCGCCAGGGTCATCGGGCAGCCTTTCGATTTAATGTATTCGGCTATTTCCCAAAAATCTGGGTGAATCATCGGTTCCCCGCCGGTGACAGCGACCAGCAAGCGGGTTTTGTTAAGCGCCATTGCTTGGTCCAGCACATCCTTGATTTCTACCGTCGTCAACTCGTTTTTTAGGATTTCACCCCCCTCGATGTAGCAATATCTGCAACGTAGCGTGCAATCCCTGGTCAGGTGAAGGTAGAGCGTGTCGAGGCTACGCTCGTATTCGGGTGGCGACACCCCTATGCCTTTGATGAAGCCATTTTTCTCCAGGTTCTCGAAAAGAATCTCCATTTCTTTGGCCAGTACGTCTCTGGGAAGCAGGTAGTTCTTTTCGAGTTCGTCCAGAATCTGTTCTGGGGTTCTGTTTCCGTTACAGAGCCGAATGGTATCCAGTGCCTTTTTGCTTCCCGTAATCCATCCGGGGAGGTCCGGGTTCATGGCATAGAAAATCCCGTGCCCTTCGTGTAAATAGAATTCGATAATCTCGGGTCTTTCGCTCTTCATACGTAGTCCGTCCTGTGTAATATTTTCATCTGATATAAAGATAAAGACCGCTACATACCCACTTGTATTCGTAACGACTTGGATGAAAACGGTATGTAACGGTTATTGGCGAATTTCCAACCTATTAGCTTGATGGCAGGCATTGATGCCTGTCCATCTCAGGCCAGCAATTCACTTATTCCACGAAGGGTGGCGGCGCATATGGTCCAATCATGACCATTATACCGTAGTGTCCCGGTGGTAGGTGCGAACATGGGCACCTGCACGTCTGGGGCGGCAATTCTGGCATACTTTACCTCCTTTGCTTTATGGGAGAAAACTCATATTTCTCCCTCTGAACCTTACAATATTGATCATGTATATAAATGCGGTACATTGGTGTAAGTATTCAGTGAAATGAAGCAATAACGATTGTAGATTTGGGGATTGTAGATTTTAGATTTACGACGGATTGACTGACCGAAGCGAATAGTGAAAAGTGTAAAGTGAATAGTGAAAAGTGACGTTGGGAGGTAAATGGTGAAAGAATTGGCTCTCAAGGACAAAAATACTACGTTTTTCATTTTTCACTTATCACTATTCACTGTTCACTAAAAACTACAATTTAACGAGCAAACTTCAGAAGACTGAACTCTTACACATTGGTAAAAGTCCTGAAAAGTACTACATCTGCGACATACCGAAAACATTCTCTACTTTGGAACAACATGGCTATAACGTTCCCAAAGGCCGGGAAAGACCTGTAAAATAATTTTTACACATTAGGGAAAATAATTTTATATAGGGGTAGGGGTATAGGGGATATGAGGAGATGTGTATGGTTCTACCGTTTGAAGGTGTGTTTGGAAACAACTGTGAGCTGAGGGTAATAGAATTCCTCCTACCATTGAAAGGAATGGAGTTCAACATCACAGAACTGGCAGAGGAAGCGTGTGTTTCCAGACCGACCGCTACCAGGGTGGTAAAGAAATTCGTTGAACATGGAGTCATGAAAGTATCTCGGACGCAGGGCGGGTCAAGATTCTATGAGGTAAACTCGGAATCGCCTTTCGTGAAACTTTTCGAAGATTTGAACAACATGGTCATAGAACAGATGCTGGACGAGGAAACACTGTACCAGATACATGAATCAATGCGGGCTGTTTCCCCAATAAAATCGCCGATGGAGAGAAAGCCGGAAATTGAGCCAGAGATAACGGTTTACAAGGTTGAAACTTTCAGATGGCTTACCCCAAAGGAAGAGGAACGCACCCCATATTCTCCCGAAAGGGGACCTATAATTTTTGATGGAGGTAGAATCAATGGCGCAGGATAAATATTTCAGAAAAGAACTCGTGAAGGAATTGAGAAATGTAGAGGGATTGATGAAGAAAGAACCATCGCTGGAAAAGAAAATCTATTACTTTTCCGCAGCCTTTGGGGCCACAGGTAGGACATTTAGATATGCTTTTTCAAGGGATGTTCTACTGGCAGACTTCACCCTCCAGGCAGCTTACAACCTATTCACAGACAGAATCAACAGAATAAAAGCAGGCGACCCGACTGTGAAGATAGAGGATGTTCACATCAAGAAACTTTGCGAGGGGTTGAAACTCCTGGCCAAGCAACTGGAGGCGGAGGAATGCATTCAGGAGTCCTTAGAACTTATCCTAACGACTGCATTCAGCATAACAGGCCCTGGCAACTATCTTCATGAAAAAGGCGATCTGAAATTATAAAGGTGCTGAACGCGCCTTTTGTACTTAGAAATTCACCCCAATACCGGCCAATCATCCCTCCATTCAGTTCCGGCCAACCCGGTCCAGCGCCTGCTTCCGGCCCAGGCCATCATGCCCCGCCCCATTACCGCCGGGCGAATTATCCCCGAAAACCTTATATCGGATTACTCAAATACCCCTTTCGGGAAGCAAATATCTATTATGTGGGCAATTTCACGATCAACTCTTCCCCACTTGGGCGAGGCAATCTCTCTCCAAGGCTTTATGCAAAAAGCCTCGCCCCATTTTTTTTTCCCCCCGCAAAATTATGCATTCTGATTGCTTGCTATAATTTTGCGGAAATTCCTCACACGATGAATCTGATTGTTTGTAGATTGATGATTCAAGGCGAGTGCTTCATAAGATTTGATTTAGTTATGCACTCACCGTTTGTTTGTAAAATGATGGGAATTGATGGTGCTGGATTTAGTTTGAAATTGTTTCCGCACCATTGGCGAATGCGCCGTTTTCAAACGTTGCCAGCTGCATTCACCGCACGTCGTAAATCTAAAGGACTGAGCGTTCTCGGCATTTGTACAGTAAAAAATAAATTGTGCTGCGCAGCGCCTTCAAGGGTATTCCCCTCACCGGTACAGGCTTGTGCCCTACCGCGCAGTAATTTATGTGGTTGAAGTATTGAAAAACCGACTATTTATAATTTGCTTTATTCGGTATCCAAACTCCTGCCGGAGATTCGGAACGAGCCGGTTGGCATTCAAACCCCCACCTCGTTCTCCCCCCGACACTCACTACACTTGAAAAGTCAAATATGGAAAAGCCGTCATTTGAACAATCTGGGGGATATTTCAGAATAACGATTAAGCGAAGGGGGGTAGAAAAGGTGGTAGAAAAGGTGGTAGAAAAGTTATCCCCAAATCAAGAAATAATTGTAAGTTTAATCAAGAAAAATCCAAAAATCAGCAAAAGAGAGATTCAAAAGGAATCAAATCTCGGCAAAAAAGCAGTAGATTATAATATTGAAATATTAAAGAAAAATGGAATAATAAAAAGAACAGGCCCCGCCAAGGGTGGACAATGGGAGGTGACGGATTGAGCGATTGTCGATTGCTTACCGCAAAATTATGCATTCTGAATGCCGATTATAATTTTGCGGAAATTCCTCACACGATGAATCTGATTGTTGAGATATAGGTGATTCAGGGCGAATACTCTTGATTGCTTACATTTAGATTTCGTATTCACCATTTGTCACCAAAATGAAGGGAATTCTATGGTGCTGGATTTAGCAATAAACTACCAGCCCCTAAGTTGCTAATATTTATTGCGGGGCTGGATGTTTACCTCCATAAGCCATGCATCTGATTTATCAAAGCTAATTCGCTTTGATTTCATATGTTTGTTTATTGCACGATGCATGGCGGATTCCCACGATGTTTTCGCACCATTGGCGAATGCGCCGTTTTCAAACGTTGCCAGCTGCATTCACCGCACGTCGTAAATCTAAAATCTACAATCGACGAGAATTGCATTCAACAACCGTCGCTGATTCGCCCCACATCGGCCAACCACCCCCAGGGCTGGTTCAGGGGAGATGGTCCACAACATACCCATGCCTCGGCATACAAACCAGCACGTCATTTGGCAACCAGCATGCTCCGCCTGTGAGGGCGGGGTTTTTCAAACATTCTGGCATCAAGTGATATTCTACCAAACAAATGATGCATTTTGTAACCTTCAACTGTGAAGCCTCGCCTGTAAGGGCGGGGTGACAACGGCACCCGGACTGGCTGACGGATTGGGAGCGGAGGCGCGCCAGAGGGATATTTCAACCCGGTTCCCTGGGCTGATAGAGGGTGTTGGGCGGAACCTGCTACAGAACTGAGAAGGCTGGGACCAGGCGCGGGGCATGGGCGAGGTGGAACCCCATATTCTCGTCTGTTCGAGGGGTTATGCATTTCTCGCCAATCTTAATATCCTTGACCCCTATTCTGGGTGAGGGAAAAGAAAATGGCAATCCTAGGTGTCAACAACAAGAATCTATTTTCGAACCATTACCTAGAGAATTTCATCCAGAAAATATCGGAATGGAAGCTGGATGAACATGAAGCGGCCTTTGATGAAATTAAAGAGCTTTATGAAAGTGCCAAGCCAAATGTTAAGAATTTCAGCGAAGCCCAGCTATCTACAAATTTCTTTGAGAAGGTTTTTGGAGCACTGAACATTGATTTCATTCCACAGGCCAAAACCGAGGGCCAGGAGTTTCCAGATTATGCCTTTTATCCAGATAAAGAAAGCATGAACCGAGCATACTCTGAAAACAATACGATTTCCAAAGAATGCATGTCGATTTGCGAGGTTAAGAAATGGGATGTTAGGCTTGACAAAAGAGAATCCAGCAAGAAAGTACGATTGGGCGACCCCAGCCACCAGATTTTCAATTATCTTGCTAAGACAGAAAAGCCATGGGGCGTTCTTTCAAACGGCCACAAATGGCGGATATTCAAGCATGGAAAGTACATGGATATTTTCTATGAAATTGACCTTGTCCAGATACTTGATAAAAATGATAAAGACGCTTTCAAATATTTCTATTATTTCTTCCGCAGGGAGGCTTTCATCAAGCCAGAAAATGAAGATATTTTCCTTGAAAGGATTTTCAAGGGCTCGGTTGATTTTGCAAAAGCACTGGGTGATGATCTGAAGGACAAGGTTTACCAGGCAATGAAAATACTTGCAGATGGATTTCTAGAAAATTCAGAAAATAAACTTGACAAGAATAATCCAGAACATCTAACTAGTGTTCAGCAAAGTACAATGAGGTTGCTTTACAGGATATTGTTCCTTTTATATGCTGAGGGAAAGGGACTACTGGATACCAATAACCCAGAATATCTAAATAAAAATAGCCTTCACAGAATTCAGAAAGGAATTATTGAAAATGATAAAGAAGAATTAGTGCGTTTATGGTACAGTCTTAGATACTTATTTATCTTGATTAACAAAGGAAGTGAAGCATTCGGGATAAAGCCAAAAGACCTTTACATACCACCTTACAACGGGGGTCTTTTCAGTCCCGAGAAGAATCCGAATCTGGAAGAATGGGAAATCAGTGACGAGCACATAAAAAAATCAATTTCATTGCTTTCATTGGATTCTGAAAAGAAGGGAATGATCGATTATTCGTCCCTTGATATTCGACATCTGGGTAGCATATATGAAGGTCTCTTAGAATTCAAATTGAAAATAACTGATAAAGATTTAGTTGCTAGTGGAGGGAAATCCAAGGTCTGGGTGGCTCTGGAAGAACATAACAAGGGTAAAAAGAAACAGGCCGATTTTAATACCGACTTCAACGAGTTTGAAAGAGTAAAAGCTGGAGATGTTTATCTGGCCACCGACAATGGCGAGAGAAAGGCCACAGGTTCGTATTACACGCCAGATTACATAGTTGAATACATTGTTGAAAATACTGTTGGCCCCGTTGTCGAAGAGAAATGGAAAGAAGCCGAAAAGAACAATGCCAGCTATGTAATGGCCACACTATCAATCAATGTTTTAGACCCTGCAATGGGCAGCGGTCATTTTCTTGTTGGAGCCACAGAGTTCCTAGCCACCAAATTAATGGATGCCGTGGATTTGGACATAGAAGCCGGACTTCTGGAACCAATTGAGGAATACAATCCCCATTGGGCTAAGAGAGAAGTAGTCTCACACTGCATCTATGGGGTTGACCTGAATGAAATGGCAGTGGAACTGGCAAAATTATCACTTTGGCTCACGACTATAAGTAAGGATAAACCACTGAGTTTCCTTGACCACCGTTTGAAGCATGGGAATAGCCTAATCGGTGCAGACCTAGGAAAATTGGCATTCCACCCTGATGCATGGAAAAGGGGAAAAACAAAAGCAGGCACAAGGTTAGATATTGCTAGGCCAAAGGCTTTCGTTAAAAAGATTATCGAAGCGACCAATGAAATCTCTGCAATTAATGACGACACACTTGAGAATGTTAAAAACAAGGAGAAATTATTTGCAGAACTCAAAGAGTCAAAATCATATACCGGTATCAAGACACTGGCCGATGTTTTCACATCCATATATTTTGGCAATGAGATTGACGAGAGGCGTTATGCTGCCCTTTCGGGTTATGTCTATGACTGTAAAGACATCTATGCCAGTGCAGACATAAAACAGGCCCAGGAAATCAGCCAGGAAAAGACGTTCTTCCACTGGGAACTTGAATTTCCGGAGGTATTCTTTGAGGGCGGCCAAGCAAAGGAAAATCCCGGGTTTGATGCGGTGATTGGGAATCCGCCATATAATGTACTTGAAGAGAAAAGGGATGAAAAATATGGAATTACTGATGTACAGTATTTTAGAAGTTTAGATAATTTTAATCAATTTGTAAGTGGTAAAATCAATATATCCACATTGTTTGTTGGCTATTCATATTCATTAACAAGAAATAACGGTAATTTGAGTTACATAATTCCATTAAACATAATAGCAGATTTATCTCTTGGGAAATTGCGAAGATATTTCTTTGAAACTGGTTCTATAATTAAAGCTGAAGCGTTTCCAAACGATTCTATGAACGAGAGAGTATTTGCCGATGCAGAAATACCAGTCTTTATTTTTGTTTCTCATAAAGGAACCCCAACAAACCAATTTGATTTGAGAGTGCACAATGGTAGAAAATTATTACCTGATTCACCAACTTATTCCATAAGCCTTCAAGATTTAATAAATATAGATAAAGAAACTATGTCAATTCCCCTAGTGAAATCCTTTGAATGGAAATTACTGACTAAATTACATAACGTATCGTATTTAACTACCATAGGGGAGATTACCCACTCAAATCAAGGCGAAATAAATGTTGCGAGTGATCGAGACTTTATTGATGTTAAATCAGATTATTTATTAATTTGTGGAAAACACGTTCATAAATATTTTACTGATGATGATATAAACTCTAAAGATAAAGTATCAAGAACTATTGATTATGAAAATTTACTAGTGTCCAGGGGAGATAAACCTAAATTACAACATTATAAAAAATATCGTGTGGCTACACAGGGTATTAAAGGAAAAAATCGTAAAAGAAGAATCACTGCAAGTATTATCTCTCCTAATTGTTTTCTCGCTCATTCGACAAATTATTTTTTCATTGATAAACCATATGATTTGCATTATTTATTAGCGCATTTCAACTCAACCGTACCTGAATGGAGATTTAAAGTGACTAGTGTGAATAATAATATTAATAACTATGAGATAAATAGAATCCCAATTCGCCGCATCAACTTCACCACCCCCGAACCTGCCAGAAAAGACCTTACTAGCAAGGGCGAGGCCTTTTATCAGGAATACATCAAATCAGGAAACAAGGCAATACTGGATTTCATTGAAGATTGCCTTCCGAAAGACAAGGATGGAAAATTCATCACCGAGAAGGAAAAATCCGATGTGGTGCATGACATCCTAGCCTTCCTCGCCGAGAGAATGAACGAGATGAACAAGGAGAAGCAGAAGGAAATAAAAGGATTCCTTGACTGGCTGGAAGGGTATATTAGCGTAAGCCTGGATGATTTGGAACTGAAAACCAAGCTGAAAGGCTATTATGAAGATAACTGGGATGTTTTCAAGAAGGCTCTGGAAAAGAACAATAAGAACATTGAAAAGGATATTTCCAGGCGGGAGCATATTGAGAAGATAAAGGAGGAATTTGATTCTTCGATGGAGAAGTTGGCTCCGTTGATGAAAACTATTCTGGATACTGATGGTTTGATTGATAAGATTGTTTACAAATTGTACGGGCTGACGGAGGAGGAGATTGAGATTGTGGAGGGAAAAAATTGAATTTATTAATTTCTTATGTGGACCTTTATAATCATGAGGATCCAATGTTGAATGAATTCACATATGGTGATAATAACATAAGAGCGATACAACTAAAAAAGGACATCAAGCCAGGCGATTACATTTTCTTTCACAAAAACATTCGAGGAATCAAGTATATTACTGCTTATTATGTTGTAGAAATGATAAGGGACACATCCGAAGTTGTAAAGGATAAAAAATTGATTGCAAAATACAAAAATCCCCATATAAAAGAGTATATTGCGAATGGTAAGCCAGATGATGACGATGTCATGGTTTTTGGAAATCCCATTACGTCTAGAGTTCTTGAACGCCCCTTGCCATTTAATGCAAAACTCGCGAAGGGATTATCCCTTAATATCCAATTTAATAAAGATAAAACAGAATTGCAGAATATCGGCTCTGCCACCAGAGCATTTCGAAAATTAACTGATATGGACGTAAACACAATTATGAAATCTATTGAAGTATATGAGAAAGAAGGTATAAAATCAGATGCCATTTTATCATCTGATGAAGTTATTGAACTCCAAGAGAAAGATATTGAAAATTTCATAGAGGCAAATCCGATTATTTTGGGTAAAGACCTTACTTATAAACGGCGACAATTTGATACACCAGTTGGCCGAATTGATATGATATTTGAAGATAAATTAGAAAATTCAGTTATCATTGAATTAAAATTGCATAAAATAGGACGAGATGCGATTACCCAGTTACGAGGATATATGAATTGGATGAAGAAACAGACGAATAAAAAAGTCACTGGCATTATTGTATGCAAAGGTGTGTTACCTACATTTGAAGATGAATTTAAAACCTTGAAAAATATCAAGATTTTCTATTATGGATGGAATATGATTATTAGGGAGGAGAAATAAATGGCAGTTGATACACTAGAATTCATTGTAACACTCCTTACATTCGTCTCAATTTTGATTGTCTGGTATTGGAGCAATAAGCAATTTAAATTGATGAGGGAACAGATGGAAATCAACATTTTTGCAGATTATACAAAACGATATCAGGACATCATTATGAGATTTCCAGAAAATATAAATGAAAAAACGTTTTCTTATGAAAAATTAAGTGATGAAGAACGAACTAATGTATTGAGGACTATGAGAACTTATTTTGATTTATGCTCAGAGGAATTTTTCTTACATCAAAAAAAGAATTTGGACAAAACAGTGTGGAAGGAATGGAAAAAAGGAATGTGTTATGCATTTAAAAAGAAAGCATTTAGGGAGGCATGGAACAAGATTTCAAAAGATACAGGGTATTATGATGAATTTGAGAAATTTGTGAATCAGTATATGTGGAAAGGAGGGAGTAAATGAAAAAGAATAAGATGTCAATAAGTTCAGGTCCGTTAAAAAATTACACTTATACTATGTATAATGCCCAAATATTATACGATGTGGATAATTTATTCAATGACGTAATGAAAGGGAAATTGGATGAAAATAGCACACCATTTTTTAAAGAATTCATGCAAATAATTAATTCTGTACTTCCATTAATTGAAATGGTTACTGGTATTAATATCATTGAAGAAATTCCTGCGACCCTCGAAAAGGAATTCAAAAGTAGATTCGAAGAGAACGAAGAAAAACTTAGTGATGAGAAACTTGGAGAGTCAATGGTAGAGGCTTTGCAACCACTCATAAATCGCCTTAGCCAGTTGGAAACATTAGGTCAATATACGTTAAAAGAACAAGTCATTGTTTTATCTGTGACCGCATATGAAACATATCTGAAAGATACGCTTATTTCTCTGGTGAACCAGAATAAGGCAATACAGCACATTTTTAAGAAAGAGATTAATGATATTGAAACTATTGAAGCTCTATCTGAACCTGTTGAAAAATCTATGCTTCCGGGAGTATTGATGTCCAAAGGAATCAAAACATTCAATTTACAAAATACTAAACAATGTATTAAACGAGCAATAAACATGAATAATCCATTTGGTTCCAAAGTCAACGAAAATACACTATCAAAATTTCTTAATGTTCGCCATATTATTATACATAATGGAGGAAGAGTTGATTCTGCATTTAAGAAACAAACAATGTGTCGTAATAAAATAGGTAGCCATTACAAAGTAAACCAAAAACAATTGAGAGATGGAATGGAAGTAATAGACACATTTGTGAATAATATTGAAAAAAGATTAGATAATCTTGGTTGTGAGCGTATTGAATTAAAAGGGGTGAAATGATGGCACGTAAATATTGGTTGAATCTTTTCACAGGGAAGACGTGGGAAACATTCTTGAAAACTGGAGCGAATGTAACTGGATTCAGAATTAGACGAAGAAATTTTGCCAAAAAAATAAAACCTGGCGATTATTTCATATGTTATGTAACAGGGATATCTCGTTTTATTGCAGTATTAGAAGTGAAATCTGAATGTTACATAGATGAAAAAACATCCATCTGGGAAGATGAAATGTATCCAGTCAGATTCAAAGTTAAAATGATTCATAAATTAGATCCAAAGACGGCTATCCCAGTAATGGATTTACAAAATGTTTTATCTATATTCAATAACCTCAAGTCACCTAATGCTTGGACTGGCTTTTTTAGAGGCTCCCCAGCAGAGTTTAAAGAGAAAGATGGGGAGGTAGTTCTAAAGGCAATAGAGAATGCTATGAAATCACCAACTATTAAAGAGTATGATGATAAAAAATACTGGCGCATTCCTAAAAAATATGAATCTAAAATTGGTTTTGTAACTGTGCCTGAAACGAATGACGCTCTTGAACCAGATGAATACCAAGGAATTTCCATTGAAGAGAAAACAACACATGAAGAAATTCAATGGAAATTGTTAAAATTGGGTTCTGAACTAGGCTTAGATGTCTGGGTTGCTAGAAATGATAGAAACAAGGAATATGCTGGAAACCGTTTTTCAGAGATACCGAGACTCAGAAACACATTGCCTAGACAATTTGACCCTGCTACAAACAAGACAATTGAATTAATCGACGTACTGTGGTTGAATGGAGATGCAATTATTGCTGCTTTTGAAGTTGAACACACTACAGCCATTTATTCTGGCCTGTTAAGAATGGGTGATTTAATCAGTATGCAACCAAATATCAAATTGAATCTTTATCTGGTAGCACCGGATGAAAGGCGAGAAAAGGTTATTATGGAGATAAATCGACCCACATTTGCCCGATTGAAGCCACCATTACCAAAAATATGTAAACTCATTTCATATTCCGATTTGAAAAAACTTATTGATGATATTGGACCCAAAATGAAATACATCAAACCAGAAATAATCGATGAAATCGCAGAAAGTTGCGAAACCGACGAATCATAATTCACACACACACCGGCCACCCCCATCATGCCCCGCCTGTGAGGGCGGGGTACTCGCCATCGAATCCGGAAAATTCGATGTCGTGTGACACGATTCCCGCATCATCCTTTTAAAGCCTCGCCTGTAAGGGCGGGGTTAGTGTAAATCGGCGCTCAAACTGGCCACAGGGCTACGGCACCGGGCAACCGCCGGCCACACCTTTAGGCGGGGCATGGGCGGGGTGGAATTAATGGAGGGGCCGGAGGGGAAGAATACTTGTGACCCCAACCCCCTCGACAATCTTAGACCGCAGAAAAGGCATTCTGGACAAGAAGCTTCTATTTGAAACTGGGATATGAGATAGCTGGTAGGGAAGAAATACCGGAAGGATTTCTGACTATTTTTGAGAAACGGATTTGGTCGAAATCGTAAGGACTGAACCTTCTGAGGGCATTGTAATAATAATTAGTATGCGACCTATAATTAAGATAACATAATATAGTTAATGAACCTTAATGAAGTAAAATAACATTATATGGGGTATTGGGTGAATAAAACAGAAGCAACAAACAAATTTACAAGAGAATATGCGACAAAACTAGCAACAAGTTCTACGACTAGCCTAATTGTTAAAAAAATGCGCCAGGCCTTTTTTGAGAAACATAATTTGGATAGTGGTGCACGATTTTCTAATAAACATGTAGCAGAATCTTTGACATTATTGTATATAAAAGCCAAAAAAGGTATAACCCTAGAGTCATTAATTTCCGATTTTAAAAATATACCGTTTCTTCTCGAAGAATTAACTGAAGAAGATATTGAAATAATCTATATGAAAGTACGCCCAGAGGTTCCATCTTTACTAAAACCAGATGATTTAGCAAAACTTCAACAAGATGAATATCTAGCAGAAATAGAGGATAAATTTGAAGATAAAGCTCGTATTGATGCTGAAAAAATTCTCTCAGAACAATTAAGTGAAATGGAACTACTGAAACACGATCTTACCAAAGAAAAAGAAGAACTAAAAAAATTTAAATCCGAATTGGACTCACTCGCTCCAACAATAGAACTTGAAAAAGATATTGATACACCTGAACCATTAAAAGAGGAATCAAAGTGGTGGCAAGATTTAGGCCTCGAAAGTAATCCATATGTATCAGATCGGGGACTTGTTGGCATTCCAAAAGAAAAATGGGATGATATTTTCGTTGAAACTCATTTTTTCAAAACACAGCTAAGGGGGGCATTAACTCACCCAGAAGAGATATTATTTAAAACCAAATTGATATTAGGTGAATATGGTTCAGGTAAGACCACCTTAATCAATGTTTTATCAAATCGGTTAGGTGCCATAGGAATATTACCCATTAATATTACAATAAATCCTTCACCAAATATAGGTGGTCTTACTAACGAAGTAATTCAATTGATAGGTAATGACATATGTAATTATTTATCTACAACACATAGAGTGGATCCAAGAAGGGAAATAGGGTATATCGACTCTCAACCAAAATTGGGTATGGTTTTAGATATTGGATTATCTAAAGGAATGAGTAATAAGATAGTTTTATTCATTGATGGTTTACACAAAGGTAATAAATACCTACCAGAAACATTTGAATTTATTCAACAACTTCAAAATATTCATGAATTTATTGAAAATAAAGGATTTATGGTTGGAATTATTCTAGCGGGAGATTTACGTTGGGAGCGTGAAATTGAAAATATTCCTTCATTAAGTGGAAGTATTTTCAATATCGAAATAATTCCTCCAATTAGAGAAGATGATGCTGTTGAAGCCGTTATTCGAAGAATCCTTGGTTTTACAAATCCTGGTGTAACCCCTCCTACAATACGAAAAGAACCTTTGAGGCAAGCATTTCAAGTGCTGTCAGAACGTTATCCCGCAGGTCTTACTTTTAGAATATATCTTAATCATGTTATGAGTAGGTTAAGCCGGCGTGCATATGATGAGGTTGGAATATCAATAGAATTGCATTGGGAATCTGTTGCATGGGTACATGATTATGTTTTAAAATCTAATTTTAATGATAATTATGCATCACTTATAAAAATAGTCATGCCATACAAAAAAACAAAGGAAAAATTAAAACAATTGCTTCCTGAAATTTATGTCTTTGGAGGTATTAGCGAAGACGAACAAATTTTTATGAAAAACCGCCCATTATTCGCATTATTACGTAAACATAATTTTATTGTACAGAGAAAATCTGCAAAAAAAGGACCATTTGTTTGGGCAATCTCGCCTGAACTTGTATCTGTTTTGGATGAGATTTATCGTAAATCAAAATTAATACCTAGTGAAGTACTTTCCATATTTTTTGAAGAAAGAGATGTAGTGGCTGATGAAGAAGTTAAATCAATATATGGCCCAATTATTGATTTATATAAAACAGCATCACAATCATGGTTTGATTCATGGCCTGAATTATCTGTTATCCTGGATAATATAAAAGCAATTTTACAATCTATCGAGAATACAATGCTTAAAGAGAAAAAAATTGATATTAACGTTGACCACATTAAAAATTCTGTAGAACTTGCATTGAAAGCTGTAATTCTGGTTTCTGACTCATCGAAATTTGATAATAAGGATGTACTATTAACTTTTGAGAATATCTGGGCCGTTCCCGAAAATTCATCTGATATTATTGCGATGTACAGTGTTGACGAAATACCCAAAAATAAAATGCAGTTATTTGGATTGTTAAATCAACATGTTGAGTTAATTAAACAACTTTATGATTTAATTTCTGAAATTTCAAAAGGAGAAACTTTCTGTAGAATGTCTAATCGATTGTTAACAGAGGATGATTTACAGGAAATTCATCGGGGTCGTATTTATCTTATTAACAACTCATTTAAAGAATCAATTGAAGTCGCTTGTGCTGTGCTGGAAGACAAAATAAGAGATGTTGTTTATTACTTACTAAGAGCTGCCTGGGGTGAAAAAGCATTCGAAAATATACCCCCAGATATCTGTAAAAACATATTAAGAGTTGAGTCAAGAGGTCATCCGAGAGCAAAAAGAGGGAGGGACCCTAACTACTTATTTGATGTTTCAAGGAGTGAATATTCAAAAATTATGTTTAATAATAACACTTATAAATGCATATTTGGGGAGTCATTAAAGGATTATGAGAAAAAAGAATTACAAAATATAATAGAATTAGCATTTTCGTTGGGTGATCGAGAAGCACATCGCGACCGACCTAAATACTTTAGAGAACATGCCACAGAAATTGCAGACGTTATTCGTTTCTTACCCAAGATATGTGAAATATTAAACAGTAGAATTTTATATATATTAACAAATGAAAAATTTTCACTTGAAAAGGATGGACCAAACAAAATAAATGTGAATTTTTTAATGTTTGAAAATATTAACCCACCTTCAAAAGAGATTCATATTGCCGCTGCAGACGTTCAGCGTATTGTGACTAAGCTGTTGTCCCATATTGATAACAAAAAACGTTATATTGTTCCAATTTCAAATATTTGTATTGTGGATGGAGTAGCCTCAGAAATTCAATTAAGTGTTCTTAGGTCTATGATTAATTGCGATTTAGTAAGTATAAATAATTCCGATTTGAGTATTATTCTTACTAAAAAAGGAAAAGAGAAATTGAATGTATTAATGAAAATTTAATAGCATCCCAGCGCGATTTAGAGCGGAACTGGGTGTTGGGGTGATTCGGGCGGTTGGCTGGGACAAGTGGGATTTGGGCGGATGCCGGAGCCCTGGAGCCGGGTTGTGCGCCGATTTAAACTATCCCCGCCCTTACAGATGGGGCTTTAAAGGATGATACGAGAATCGTGTCACAAACATCAAATTTTTGAATTTGATGTCACAACCCCGGCCTTGAAAACAGATTGTAATGGGCGACCGGGGCATGATGGGGATGGCTGGAACCAGCTTCGTAGCCGAGAGGGCTGGAAGGGGCGCTGGAATAGTGTTTAGGCCACCCCCACATCACAGCTTTCCGAAGAATTATCAGGTACACGCCTCTATTTCTTCATCCAACCATAAAGAAGAATAATCAGCCAAATGGAAATATTGACAATAAAAATTATAAGTGGTCAATTGAAAATCCGCATCTGGATTGGACATATTTGTTTCCAATAGAGTCACAAATGTAATATTGGTTGAATCTTGGCTTCGCATAACAACATAGTGTGTCTGGAATATGAAATTTAGCGTTTTATTATCATACAGTGGAGTAGATGAAAATGAATAAAGTGGAATTGGTTCTGAATAATTGTGTAGGTATAAAGCTTGGATGGCATCCCCCACCGATGAATCATTTCCGAGATACGCACCTAATTCCCCAGGCCAACCCGAGGAACGGTATCCGTCCCCAGTTCTGATTTGAAACTCTGGTCTTGAGGCGTTAAATGGATTGTCCTTCAATTCCGAGGTCCACATTATCGGGCTTAGGACATTATGGGGAAGACCGAAGGAATGGCCGAATTCATGAATAATCGCTCTTATTTTTTCAGACATTCTACTCAAATTGCCTGTAAAATCATCGTTTGGACTCAAACAATATAATTTGAGGGTACTTGCACAATCACTTGTTCCCCACGCATTTCCATCACCATACGTGGTTGTCATACTGTGGCCAGTCCCATTATAAAAATATAAATTCATAGAAATTTTATGTGTAAAAGTAGCGTATCCTCGTAATATTGATTTTGCAAATGGTGAAACTTGTTCATTCGAATAAGACACAATGCCATCATTGGGAAACGATGAAACATTACCTAGATTCATTTGATACCCAAATGTCTTATTTATTGATTCCATCGCAAGCAAAGTTAAAATAGTTGCCTGATCAACGGATATTGAGTCCTCAACTTGAATATTTACATATGTGGGATATGAAGAAAAACTGAGCTCACCATTTGTATATATGCGGTCTGAAATCATAATCACTGCGAAAATGTGGCTTGTAAATAATAAAAATGCGAAAGATACAACTAAAAAAATCTTGATAGACTTTTTAACTTCATGAAATGCATAATATTTCTGAAAGGAACTAATCAGACATGTGGTTAAAAATGCAATTACAAAGCTCCAACCACGATCAAAATTCAGAATGAAATTATCTAAAAGAAAGAATATTAGAAATGTGATAAGTAATATCAATATTCTCGGCAATTCGGCAATAATTTTCTTCCGGTCTAGTTTAATTATATTAATCATTTGTATGATACATCTCCATCTAATACATAAAAAAGGATGTTTTAAAGCTTTCGTGGCGTCGCATCTAAATTCACGTTTGACCCTAAATTAAACTTTTCGAATGAATTTAGGTGTAACGTCTTCAGCACCAGATGTATTAAATATTAGCGCATTAAGTTAACAATGCACTATGAAGTTTCCTTTTTTCTTTCAAACAGAATTGGATACAATATTGAGCCAGCAACAATTACTAAGCTTGAAATTGATATATTTTGTACGAAAATAGAGTTAGAATTATCCACATAAAATAAATTATCATAATTAAAAACTTCAGTCAAATTCATATTGTAATCAAAGATTTGAATTTGTGCATTAATCATTCCAGGTAAAATTAATTTAATTTCTGCGGTTCCTTCATGGGTCCAACTATGTTTCGGTTCACTGTCATAATTATTATTTTCATTTATTTCGGTCAATTTTACTTGTCCAGTATAATAATCATAATCAAAATTATTAGAATCATCAATAATGCGACGGGAACCAGATAAGTCAACGTAAATATGATATCCTATAGGGAGATAGATAGCTCCAACATTAATTGTTATGGTTTCTCCAGCTAGAATTGGTAATTTATTCTTAAATTCAAAAAATATTGCTACAGTCCCATTACTAGATTCAAAATAGGTCATGCCCTTCAAAATTGTTGGTTTATTAATCATGGGTAAGAAGGGGATTGAAATCACTAATATAACTAATATTAAAATAATGGGCACTCTAATCTTCTCAAAGTTGAATTTTGAATTATCGTTCATTAAACTCTCCATACCTCAATTGAATAGGTAATACAAATACGCTTCTATTTATCTAAATGATATTAGTGAAATAATAATTTTTTTAGGGGATTAGCCAACATCTTAACCGCCAGACAATTTCGGTCATCCAGAACCTTGACCAACATTAACGCAACAATGCACTATCTGCAACTATAACCTTGTGCTTAGAGAGGAGGCTGAAACCTGCTTCTTGGCCACCTTGAGCGCCGATTTACACTATCCCCGCCCTTACAGACGGGGCTTTAAAGGATGATACGGGAATCGTGTCACAAACATCAAATTTTTGAATTCGATGTCACAACCCCGGCCTCTAGGTAAAATGAGATGCAATTCGACCGAGGCATGATGGGGGAGGCTGGAACCAGCCGCTGGACCGAGTTGAAAAATGGAGGTTCTCTTGAATTGCGGGACAAGTTTTATATACCACGCCGTTCTAGTCTGTTCCACTATACAACCCCCGGTTGACAACCCCGTGATACCCATGGACGACCCCACCCTCGACATCCTGCTGGCCGCTATCGGCAACCCCACTCGCCGCAGAATCCTGCGCAAGCTGGTGAAGGAGACGCATTATCCCTTACAGCTATCGAAGGAACTGAGTGTGAGCCAGCAATCGATAATGAAGCATCTGAAGGTTCTGGAGGAGAGCGATCTGGTGAGCTCGATATTCGTGGACAGCGACTCTGGGCCGCCAAGGAAGTGGTATGTCGCGACAAAGAGATTCACTCTGGTCATTGACCTTTCTCCGGAGCTTTTCAACGAGGAACTGAGATTCCACGAGAAAGAAGAAGCTATCGAAGCGGAATCCGACAGCCAGTCGCTCATTAATGCGGAAAATCTTCGGCAAAAACTCGGAGAATTCATGGCCCACATGGAGACAATGAGCATGAGGCTGGGCGAGCTTTCCCGGGAGAGGGACGAAATACTCTCCAGGAAGGAATATGTCATGCATTATGCAAATGACATTATCGATACGCTTTGCGAGGATTACGATGAGAGAAAGGTTCTCCGGTACATTGTGGCCGAGGACGATATTACCCTGGAGTCCATGTCAGAAGTTCTCGACATGCGGGAATCGGAAATAGAACGGATAATGAAGAATCTTGAAAGGAAAGGATTATTGATGCTGACCAGGTGAGGTCGGCATGTGTGCGTGAGTGTGAGTGATAATATGGGACACAGAAAGAAGAAAAACGACGAACTTGCCGAGAAAGCGAAAGAAGACCTGGTCGAGGTAGAGGATGCGCCGCTGGTAGTGGCCGAGGAAATATTATCCCCGGCGGAAAAGGAAATCGAAGAGCTCAAGCGCCAGCTTGCCGAAAAGACAGAGCTTGCGCAGGCCTACTTCGCCCAACTGCAGAGGGTGCAGGCAGACTTTGAGAACTACCAGAAGCGCGTGGCGGCTGAAAGGACCAGGATTGCGGACAGCGCCTGCGAGACCATTGTTATCGGATTACTGGACACACTGGACAACTTCGACAGGGCGATATCGCATCTGGAGAAGCTTCCCGGGGAGGAATCGAAAGGCGTTCTCATGGTCTATGAGAATATGCTGGCGTATCTTCAGAGCAACGGGCTCGAGAGAATAGCAGCAGCCGGTTGCCAGTTCGATCCCTACAGGCACGAGGCGATAATGCAGGCCGAGTCGGAAGATGCGCAGGACGGCACGGTCCTGGAGGAGTTTCAGGCTGGATATTCCATGAAAGGAAAGGTCATCAGACCCTCGAAGGTCAAGGTGGCCAGGGAAATCAGGAAAGATAATGATAATATGGATAATATATTAAAGGAGGAATAAAATGGCAAAGATAATAGGAATAGATTTGGGCACGACAAACTCATGCCTGGCGGTACTCGAGGGCGGAAAGCCCAAGGTGCTGCCAAACGCAGAGGGCGGGAGAACGACACCATCCGTCGTTGGATTCACCAAGGACGGAGAAAGGCTGGTGGGCCAGGTGGCCAAGCGCCAGGCGGTAAGCAATCCGGAAAGAACGATTTCCTCGATAAAGAGGAAGATGGGCACAGACTACAAGATCAAGATAGACAGCAATTCCTACACTCCGCCGGAGCTTTCGGCAATGATACTTCAGAAGATGAAGTTGGACGCCGAAGCTTACCTGGGCGAGAGCATCACCCAGGCGGTAATCACAGTTCCGGCATACTTCAACGATAACCAGCGCCAGGCGACGAAGGACGCCGGTAAAATTGCCGGCCTTGAGGTCCTGAGGATAATCAACGAACCCACGGCTGCGGCACTGGCCTATGGTCTTGACAAGGACGAGGGCGAGAAGATCGCGGTGTTCGACCTCGGCGGCGGAACGTTCGATATATCGTTCCTGGAAGTGGGCGACGGCACGTTCCAGGTGCTGAGCACCGACGGCGACACAATGCTGGGCGGCGATGACTGGGATCAAGCCCTTGTAGAGTACCTCGCGGCCGAGTTCAAGAAGGAGCAGGGCGTGGACCTGAGTAACGACGTCACTGCAATGCAGAGGCTCAGAGAGGCCGCGGAAAAGGCCAAGATCGAGCTTTCGGGATTGCAGCAGGTGACTGTGAATCTTCCCTACATCACGGCAGATAACACCGGCCCGAAGCACATGGAGATTAAGGTCACAAGAGCCAAGTTCCAGGAGATTACAAAGAAATTGCTGGGGCGCACCAGGGACCCGGTAAAGAGGGCCATGCGCGACGCCAAGCCAGTCGCTCTGAAGCCGGAGGACATCAACAAAGTTATCCTCGTCGGCGGTTCCACAAGGATGCCGGCGGTAATGGACCTGGTCAAGGAGATATTCGGCAAGGAGCCATACAAGAACGTTAACCCCGATGAATGCGTGGCCGTCGGAGCCGCGATACAGGGCGGAATTCTTGGCGGCGAGATAAAGGAAATTGTCCTGCTGGACGTTACTCCGCTGACAATGGGCGTGGAGACCCTGGGCGGAATCAGCACGTCGCTGATAACGCGCAATACGACTATTCCAACTCGCAAGAGCCAGATATTCTCCACCGCGGCAACAAACCAGACCAGCGTTGAGATACATGTGACCCAGGGCGAGAGGACAATGGCCGCTGACAATGTGAGCCTCGGCAGATTCCACCTCGTGGGCATACCGCCGGCACCCAGGGGAATTCCCCAGATAGAAGTTACATTCGACATCGACGCAAACGGCATAGTCAATGTAGTGGCAAAGGACCTGGGCACCGGAAAGGAGCAGAAGATTACCATCACCGCTACAAGCAATCTCTCCCAGGAAGAAATCGAGGCAAAAATAAGTGACAGCCAGAAGTATGCCGAAGAAGATGCGAAGAAGCGCGAGAAGATTGAAACGTTGAACCAGGCTGACAGCATGATTTACTCCACCGAGGAAGCCATGAAAGAGATAGGCGAAAAGGCCACGGCGGAGCAGAAGGAACGGATAAACAAGGCCGTGGAGACCCTGAAAGAGGCCATAAAATCCGATGACGTGGACAAAGTGAAAGCCGATCTGGAGAGCCTGGGAAAGGCCCTTCACGAAGTTACCACAGCGCTTTACCAACAGGTCGCCGCGGAGCAGCAGGCCCAGCAGCAGGGAGAGCAATCACCGCCGCCCGAAGGAGAAGGCGGCGACGGGGACTTCGTTGACGCTGATTACAAAGAGGTCGGCAAGGACGAATAAAGACCGCATAGAGCATACAACCAAAACCTTAATGGGTGCGGGGTTTTCCCGCACCCCAAACTTACATTTACCGGAGCATGAATATGGCCGACAAAAGAGACTACTACGAAGTTCTGGGCGTTGAGAAGAGCGCCAACCAGGATGACGTCAAGAAAGCTTACAGGAAGCTGGCCAAGAAGTTCCACCCGGACATGCACACGGAGAACAAGGCCGAAGCCGAGGAGAAGTTCAAAGAAGTCAGCGAGGCCTACGAGGTTCTTGCGGACCCCCAGAAACGGCAGAAATACGACCAGTACGGTTTCTCGGGGATAAACGGCGCATTCGGCGGGGACGGTTTCCAGTGGCAGGATTTCACGCACCAGGCAGACGTCAGCGATATCTTCGGCGACTTTTTCGGCGGCTCCATATTCGACACGTTCTTCGGCGGCGGCGGACGCCGCAGAACCAACTCCGGTCCGGCAAGGGGCAGCGACCTTCGATTGGACATACAGATAACCCTTCTGGAGGCCGCAAAGGGCCTGAGCAAGACCCTGGATATCCCCCATTCTGTGAGATGCCAGGAATGCAACGGTTCCGGCGCGGAGAAAGGTTCCGCGCCCAAGACCTGCGCCACATGCAGCGGCTCCGGCCAAGTGAAGCAAGTGCAGAGAAGGGGATACAGCCAATACATTTCCATCGGCGCATGCCCAACATGCCAGGGCCAGGGCCAGACAATCGACAAACCGTGCAAGAAATGCCACGGCCAGGGCTCGGTGCGCAAGACCAGCCGCATCGAGGTTAATATCCCGGCAGGTGCTGACAACGGCACCAGGCTGAGGCTGCGCGGCGAAGGCGAAGCGGGCGCCAGGGGCGGGCCGTCCGGCGACCTGTACGTCATAGTGCATGTCCAGGAAGACCCGGTATTCCAGAGAGAAGGGCGCCACCTGATTACCGATATGGGCATAGATTTCACCCAGGCTGCCCTGGGAGACGAGATAACCATCAATACCATAGACGGGAAGGCCACAATGAAAATCCCGCCGGGAACCCAGCCGGGAACCGTTTTCAGGCTCAAGGGAAAGGGCATGCCGGCCATGGGAGGTCACGGAACCGGGGATTTGCACGTGAGGGTGAACATCCGGGTGCCGGAAAAGCTGAACGCGGAGCAGAAGCGCCTGCTGAAAGAGTTCGAAGAGGCGGGCGGCGGCACCAGTTCCGGGAAGAAGGGGATCGGGAAACGGAAACGATGACCGAAACATGTTACATTATCTGAGACTTTTTATTGTAAACATGTCGAGAAAACTCTGGCTTTCAAGCCGGAGATGAATCGACATATACAATAAACGGGAAAGGCCGTTGCATGCCGTACTAATGCAACCAAAGTAAATCGAAGTCATCAGGCTTCGATTGTTCAGGCATGCAACTTATTATGGTAAACTTCCAGCCCCGAATCGCATGTTTGCGAATGTGAGCGTTAACGCCAGCCACTTTAGGGGCTGGTAGTTTACTATTTTCGGGATTTTTTGCATCAAGTATGGATGCACCATAAGCCAGTATATATCTCAAAAGAAGGGTTGACACCATTTCCCGAATAAATTAAAAAGTCTCCATTATCTCTGCATAAAAAATATATGCCGATAGGCAATACACCACCACGCAAAGGCGGTAAAGGATGGACTCGGATTACGATTCTCCGGAGATTAAGGAAGCGTTCCTTGTGCACAAGAGCGGGTGCCTCATTAGCTATGCCAATTCCAAGGGCGATGATTCACAGGACTACGACATAATCGCAGGGATGCTCACCGCCATCCAGAGCTTTGTCCGGGATACCTTCGGAGCAGGCCAGTGGTCGCTGAAGCGGCTGGAGTTCGAGGACCGGAACCTTCTCATCGAGCTGGGGGAACACATTTACCTGGCAGTTATCTACGAGGGAAAGGCCGACGTCAAGATTCAGAGCAAGTGCGAGAGGACCGTTGATATTGTACAGGAAAAGTTCTGGCAGCAATGCCGCGAATGGACAGGAGACATGGATGAATGGGCAGGCACCAAGGAGATCATCGGCTCCCTTTTCGTTCGCGAGGATGAGGAGCATGTGGACGACCGGAAGAGATGCGAACTGTGCGGTTCCATAGTGGAAGACCCGGAGCTCACTGCCTGCCAGATATGCGGGTATGACCTGTCCATGTTCACCTGAGGGATATTTTGCAGCCTGTGAAAAGAGATGTTATCGGGATTCTGACTGCCAATGTGAGGTTGTATTACGACCTCTCCAAATTTCTCAGAACCGGTAATTTAAAATTCAAAATATTGGATTTCAATAGTGCCATACCCAATGACATCGGTGTAATTCTCACATCGCCCGAGGAACTTGATGCTGTCAATTTCGAGCCGAAGATAGCCGTCGAAGACCTGGAGATTGGCATCAGGAAGGCCAGGCAGGCAATGAACGGGCTGGGAGAAGAACTGGTTCTTGTGATTGGCGTAGACCCGGGCCCGGAACCCGGAATCGCCGCGCTGTCCAACGGACTGGTCATCGAGACCCGCCAGGCCCAGAATCCGGAGCATGCGGCAGACATCATCTTCGGAATTCTGAACGGATATTCCTTCAGCCAATCCATTCTCAGAATCGGCAACGGTTCGCCCGAGTACCGGGACAGAATACTGGAACTGGTATCCGGCAACTTCAATTACGTAGAAATCGTGGATGAAACTGGCACCAGCAAGGTCGGGGAAGGACATGTGGATGCGGCTGTGCGGATTGCCAGTACCGGGGAAGGTTTTGTGGAATAGCACCCAACCCAGAACCACACAACGGCACCGGCCAACCCCATCATGCCCCGCCTGAATAGCTTCTCATGTTATCTGGAGGGCGGGGTATTCGTCATCGAATTCGGAAAATTCGATGTCGTGTGACACGATTCCCGCATCATCCTTTTAAAGCCTCGCCTGTGAGGGCGGGGTTAGCTTAAACCGGCATGCAACCCGGCCAAGAAGCTGGTTCCGGCCGTCCCGACTTTTTTGTACTTAACATGCGACGCGAAGGATGAGGGAAAAGCTCTCCATGCAAGATCCGCGTAATGTGTTTCGCCCGGCATGCGAGGGCCGGGCGAGTACCTGACATCCCCGCCCTGACAGGCGGGGTTTTCCAGTATACAGAAGCTTTGTATCACCCAGAATGCTTGCACATTGTAACCCCGGGCTTACACCCAGGGCATGCTGTATGTCAATTGCCTAACACGCATGGATACTGCTGAAATATGTCTATTTCAGCCATTTTCCGTTCTTGTAGACGGTTTCGCCGTCTGCAATGATCTCTCCGCCTCTCTCCATGTCCTTGATCATGTCCCAGTGTATTGCCGATTTGTTCTTGGCCTTGCACTCAGGGTACGCTGAACCGATGGCCATGTGGATGGTTCCGCCCAGCTTTTCGTCGAAGAGGATATTTTTTGTGAATTTCTTGATGCCGTAATTGGTGCCGATGGCTACTTCGCCGAGGCGTTTCGCGCCGTCGTCGATGCCGATGAGGCTCTGCAGTAGATCGTTACCCTTCTCGGCACCGGCCTTGACTATCTTGCCCTTCTTGAAGTTGAGAGTGATGTCCTCCACTTCCTTGCCGATGTAAATCCCGGGGAATGTGAAACGTATCTGGCCTTCCACGCTGTTCTCCACAGGAGCAGAGAACACCTCGCCATCCGGCATGTTGAACTTTCCGTCGCAGTTTATCCATTTTCTGCCTTTAACTGACATTTTCAGGTCTGTGTCCTCACCATAAAATTCGAGTTTCGACACTTTGTTCAGATATTTGACCATGGCCTCCTGGGATTTTGAGACCTTCTTCCACTCGGCGATGGGGTCTTTCCTGTCAACCAGGCATGCCGAATAAACGAATTTCTCATACTCGGAAAGTGACATGGAACCTTCCTGGGCCAGTGCCGATGTCGGGTATGGGAGACCGCACCACTTCAGTTCGCCCTTCGCGGACCGTTCCATGTAGATGTCGAATATCTCGCGGTTCGCTGCCTGGGAGCGGGCGATTTTCTTTGTATCGGCATTTGCCAGTGAGCGTGTATTTTCATCGGCCATTATCGAGATGAGGCAGTCGATGTTCTTGTAGAGGAATTTCTTGTAAGGGGAACAGTGGTCCAGGTGATGGTCCTTGGCCAGCTCGAAGTATATCTCGCTGGTCCTCTCGAAAATAGGGGTCATTATCGGGTGGCCGCCGGCAAGGAGTACTTCCCTGTACATCTCCAGGGCCAGCGGTTCTGAAAGTATCGGAGCATGTATCAGGACGGAATCGCCCTTCTTCACGTTCACGGAATAGTTCACTGTCAATTTCGCCAGTTTCTCGATTCTCGGGTCTGCCATAATATCACTGCACCGGAAACGGGCAATGACTATATGCTAATTTCGGAAAAATAGTAAGTATTCAGTGAAATGAAGCAATAACGATTGTAGATTTTAGATTTTCGATTGTAGATTTACTGCACAAATGCCGAGAACGCTCAGTCCTTCAGGGCTGAGATGAATTGGCATGAACAGTAAACGAGATAGACCGTTGCATGCCGTGCTCATGTAATCAAAGTAAATCGAAGTCAATGTTGCTTCGATTGATTAGGCATGCAACTTATTGTGTGAACTTCCAGCCCCGAATCAGCGAGCAATACCTTCAAGCAGTAACGCCAGCCACTTTAGGGGCTGGTAGTTTACGGACTTATTGACTGGCCGAAGCGAATAGTGAAAAGTGTAAAGTGAATAGTGAAAAGTGACGTTGGGAGGTAAATGATGGAAGAATCGGTGTTCAAGGACAAACTAAGTTTTTCATTTTTCACTTATCACTATTCACTGAAAAGTGACGTTGGGAGGTAAATGATGAAAGATGGCTCTCAAGGACAAAAATACTGCGTTTTTCATTTTTCACTTATCACTATTCACTGTTCACTAAAAACTACAATTTAACGAGCAAACTTCAGAATACTGAACTCTTACGAAAAATAAAATATTAAAATAATAAGGAGGGGCGGAATTGCTCCCGCCCATTTCATTGCTGTTTTACTGTCCCTTGAACTTGGCCAGGTTCTTCTCGTAGAGTTCCTTGGAGATCTTTCCGGACTCGTACGCGCTCTTGAGCTTGGCTATGCGCGGGTCCTCGGGTTCCTCGGTTACTGCCTCAGGCTCGGGAACCGCTTCGGGTTCGGAAACCGCTTCGGTTTCGGAAATCGTTTCGATTTCTTCTTCCTTCGGCAACTCCTCGGATTCCGGTTCAACTGGCGGTACTTCGGGGGGCATTTCCTCGGGCAGGGATTCCTCGGCCGGGATGGGTTCTGCTTCTGGCACGTCTCCGATTTCTTCCTTCACGAGCAGGTCATCCTCCGGTGCCGGGGGTTCGCCCTCTTCCGGGGGTGCTTCCAAATCAACGAGTGCCTGGTCGCCATCCATCGGTTCTACGTCGTCCGGGGGCGGGAGTTCGCTGTCATCTGGGTATCCTTCATCAGGGGTTTCATCCTTTTTGCCGCCGAAGACACTCTTGGCTATGCGGAAGACAAGTTTGTAGAATACCAGCACGAGGAATATCATAACGGCAATTATGCCAAGGCACAGAGTGCCAAGCGAACTGCTGACTACCGGCTCATATTCCACAACGTGCCTGACTTCCACCACATTTCCTGCACCGTCCTTGGCCTCAATCACGATGATGTTCTGGCCCTCGCTGAGAGTAAGGATAGTACTGAAAGTGCCGGATGATTGCCTGGTTCCAAGATTCACTCTCTTGCCATTGACCAGCAACTCGGAATTGGCCTCCACCGAACCGGTGAGTACAAAACTCTGGTTGGTGACCTTTGTGTCGGTGCTCGTGAGCAATATCACGGGGGCGAAGGTGTCCAGAGTTACGTTTTGCCAGCTGTGTGCTGTGTTTCCGGCAAGGTCCATGAATTCCAGGTGGAAGGTGTTAAGACCCTCGGAGAGACCCAGTATTTTCTCGAAGCTGCCGTCGCTGTTCACCGTTATCGGGGCGCCGTTTACAGCCAGGGTTCCGGTTTTTGTCAATTTTCCGGACATGGTAGTGTATGGATTATTGGTGGTGAAACCTGTGGAGAAACGGACTGAGGTGAAGCCGGGCACCGTGCTGTCTCGGACCACGGTTCGGATTATGTCGTTCGTGTTGCCTGCAAGGTCAGCGACCCTGAGGGTAAATATATTGGCACCGACATCCAGCGGGAGGGTCATGCGGAAACTGCCATCAGTCCCCATGGAGAAATCTATTGCGTTTGCACCTACCATCCTTGGAATTATCCCGTTCTCGGTGTAGCCCGTCACTTCTATGATTTCGTCCCTGGTGTATGATACGCTTTCCGACGGATAGGTCAGGGCAAAGTAAGGCGTCGCGCTGTCAACTGTGAAGACCCAGTCCAGAATCGCCTCGTTCCCGGCCTTGTCAATTATGAGGGCAGTGACAACGTGGGCACCGTCTGAGAGGGATGTCCGCGGAGTGTACATTGCTGTCCCGACAGAGTAACCTTTCACCGCGACATTGTCGCTGTCATCGAAAGGTATGCTGATGCTCGCCTGGGTGGTTATGTCATTGCCGTCAAGGTAAAGTTTCATGCTTGACGGAACGAGCTCACCCCTGTCGAAATCATTCACGGTGACCACGATGTCCGGCCTTCTGTTGTTGACGAATGCCAGCGGATTGGGGAGCATATCAGATATCACGGGTGGGGTTGTGTCTATGGTCAGAACAATCGGTACCAGCATGCACATGGGGCCGTTGCCGGGGCCGACATAGAGGGCGCCCTGGAGCGTTCCGGAGGCGCTTCCCGGGAGATCCCATTTCAGCGTGAGATAGGTTTGGTTGTATGCATATTCGGTTTGGTTCGATGAGAAATACCCCTTCTGGTCCGCGGGAAGGCTATTGGTGCCCTTGCCCTGCACATCGAATCCCGTGCCCTGGACAATGGTGATGTCCATGTCGAACAGAGCTGGATCCATGCTGAGCGTGAATCCGAATGGAACGATAAGGTATGTACCATCCTTTGGTGCGATCAATTTCACCTCTTCATCAGCATCCCAATCCGCGCACATGGCAACAAACTCGTCCGCCTGCACCACGCCATCCTTCTTTTCACCCTCACCGCTTCCGTCCAGGAATACTCCGAGGTCCATGTCAACCACACCGGTTCCACCCCATATGTGCACGTTGAATATCAGGCAATCCTGTATAGTGCGGGAATACACGGTTTTACCGGATGCCAGCTGTTCCTCGAATGTGTCGAAAAGGGACCAGTCATCCTCATCCTGGGCGACACTCTGGTTCTTCAGGCTCTCGGGAGCCGATGGGCCTGCCGCAATTCCTCCGACACCGGACCAAACCATGTTAGAGTGCATGTTTATCGTGGTTTCACCGACATACTGATTCGTGACGATGTTGACCTCGGTCTGGTCAATGTACATGGTGCCTACCTTTGCTGAGAAAGTTTCGGTACATTTAGCTGAACCGTTCATGCCCACCGTGTGGAGACCGATGACGTTCAAACCCGGACTAATCCTGGGTGCGGTTATCTCTTCCGGGCCTCCGGTGGTGGTGAAGAAATCCGAGGTCACATCGCTACCGCCTATGTGTCGGACGGTGTGCGGTCCGTACCTTTCAGAGGGTAATGAATCATAGGGCCAACCCGAGTATATGCCCGGTAGGGATTCGCGACCGCCGAATACCTGGACGTCCACATCGGACATGTCGTACTCCCATTCCACATCTACCAGGAGTCGCTCATTGTCCGTGGGGAAGGCATATCTGCCCTGTTCCTTGACATCAAAATAGACAAAACGCCAGTCGCCTTCGCTACCGTACCCGCCGCGTATCTCGTTGTACCTGAACAGGTCATCGTATGCGTATTTGGCCACCATGTCTGAAACGCTTTCGGTGAACAGAATCGAATGGCTGAATGTTGCGACTGTGTTGCCTGCGCTCCAGACCACCGACCAACCGGTCGGGTCCGGTGTGCAGGTGAATGTGACCGACGCTGTATTCATTGGCTCGCTGAAGATTACCACTATCGGAGCCGTCGAAGCAACGCCTGTCGCTTCGTTCACCGGGGTAGTGGAAATTATCACTGGCTGAACTCCGAGCGTGGTGAATAACCAAGGATTCGGTACCGCGCCGGGTACCAGGGCGTTGCCTGCTATGTCGGTTCCGGCGGTTATTGTGAAGGTGTATAGCGTGTTCTCAAGGTAGGGGGTCATGTGACTGTATGTCGCGATCGTGTTGCCACCACTCCAGACCACGGACCAGCCTGTGACTGCCGGCACGCATGTGTACGTGACTGAAGCGGTGTTCATTGCCTCGCTGAATGTTGCCACAACCGTGGATGCCAGAGCAACACCTGTCGCTCCGTTCACCGGAACTGTGTTTTTTATAATGGGGGCGCCGATTGTGCTGAATGACCAGGGATTCGGTATTGAACCTGCCACTAAGTTATTTCCTGCGACATCGGTTCCACCTGTTATCTGGAACGTGTAAATGGTGCGCTCCAAAAGGCCTCCGGCATAGGTGTAAGTGGCAGCGGTGTTGCCTGCACTCCAGACGACCGACCAGCCGGTCGGGTCGGGCGTGCAGGTGTACGTAACTGAACCCGTGTTCATTGCCTCGCTGAAGGTCACCACGACCGTGGAGGCAAGGGCGACGTTCATTGCGCCGTTCGCCGGAACAGTGTTTGTTATTATGGGGGCACCGAGTGTGATGAATGCCCAGGGATTCGGTACCGCGCCGGGTACCAAATCGTTGCCCGCGACATCGGTTCCGGCAGTTATCTGGAACGTATAAACAGTGTTCTCATCAAAGGCGGTGGTGTGGCTGTATGTAGCAATAGTATCGCCGGCTGTCCAGACAACAGACCAGCCGGTCGGGTCGGGCGTGCTGGAGAATGCGACCGACGTCGTGTTCATTGCCTCGCTGAATGTTACCACGACATCGGCTGTCAGCGCAACGCTGTGTGCCGCATTCGTCGGGGTCGTGACCATTATGGTGGGGGCTCCGACAGTGATGAATGTCCAGGGATTCGGTACCGCGCCGGGTACCAGATTATTGCCCACGGCATCGGTTCCGGCGGTTATCTGGAAGGTGTAAACACTGTTCTCATCAAAGGCGATGGTGTGGCTGTATGTAGCAACAGTATCGCCGGCTGTCCAGACAACAGACCAGCCGGTCGGGTCTGGGTCACATGTGTAAGTTACCGTGCCAATGTTCATGGGGTGGCTGAAGGTCACCACAACCGGAATCGCCAATGCAACGTTTGCGGCACCGTTCGCCGGGACAGTGGTCGTTATGGTCGGTACAGGTGTGGCGAGGGTAGTGAAATGCCAGGGATTCGGCATCGTATCCACAATCAGAGCGTTGCCTGCGACATCAATTCCAGCAGTTATCTGGAACGTGTAAACAGTGTTCTCAACAAAGGCTCCGGTATGACTGTATGTAGCAACTGTGTCACCCACGCTCCAGACCACCGACCAACCGGCCACTGCCGGCGTGCAGGCATATGTGACCGAACCGGTGTTCATCGGCTCGCTGAAGGTCACTACAACTGGGGATGCCAGAGCAACACTTGTATTTCCGTTGGCCGGGACTGTGTTCGTTATGGTAGGGGCGTCCAGGCTGCCGACGGTGAATGTCCAAGGGTTAGGTTCCTGGCCTGCCACCAGGGCGTTGCCTGCGATGTCAGTTCCAGCGGTTATATTAAAGGTGTACATAGTAGTGTCAGAGCCTCCGAACGAGAAGTCCGGCCTGTCGGCGCCGATATTGAAGAACACAGGTATGACATTGCTGTAATAATAGTACTCGCAGGACACAACCTCATCGGGCAACAGCGCGGAAGCGAACTTGACCGTGCCCTTCATCATGTCGAGGGTGTAGCGAGCGTATGTGTAATCCGCAGTTATCAGATTCCCGGGGGACAGCGGGTCGGCAAACTGCAGAACGCCGGTGGCCATGTCCAGGGTGTATGTGAAGTATCTGTACGACACATCAACCTCATCGACGGCGGTCAGCAGGTCGGACAGGGTAATCAGACCGTTCCTGAGATCCACGAGATACACATTGTATTTGTACGCCGCTTCCACTATCTGGTTCGGGCCCAGTGGGTTCATCAGGGTGACCTCTCCTGTTTCCAGGTCGAGGAAATACTCGGTGGACTTCATGGAAGCTCCGTTGAGATAAAGCGTGTAGCTTTCGGCTATTATCTGGCCGTGGGAGAGATGACCAACATCCAGATTGTTGTCGTAATATGTGTACTGGGCAGAATAGGTGATTGTCGCCGGGTCGAGGGTACCTGTGAACTTTATCATACCGTGCACGCCGTCCGCATGCATCACGAAGTCCGGGCCCGGGATGAGCGGAACGCCGTTCGCATAAAGCATGGATGTGAAGATGCTCCGGGTCGGTGTATCGTCCGCGTTGATGGGGAGTTTTGCATACCACGTTCCAGATTCATCCCATACAGACCCGGCAGTGTCCGCTCCGATTTGCTCAAACGTGACGCTGCCCGGCATGGTCGTGGAATTCAGCCCCTGCACAAGTTCCTTGTTGAAGATGGTCACCTCGGCGGTCTGAGGCACATCATTGGAATTGAGCGTGAGCACGACAGAGCCGGGGACTATGTTCCCGTGAGACAGTGTAATGTTGTCCTGGCCATTTACGGGCGTAATCGATTCCGTGACCTCGCCGCCGTCCCGGGGCCATACGGTCCCGTTGAGGTACAGGGTGGCTGTTTCACGGACCACGTTCCGGTAATACAGGCCGGCCATGGTCTCGCCGCCGGTCGCATTGACCACCTTCTCGTTGACTATTGTCTCGGTCTCGTCCCAAACGACGCCGTCCTTCCTGAGAATGTAACTTCCCTTGACCACATTCGGAGTGCCGAGCTGCCCTGTCCAGGTTGCTTCCTCCAAGGGATTGCCGCCCTGCGCCAGGATGGTCAGATAGGTCATGTTGAAGTATTCCGCATATGTGGGTATGGGCACGCCTCCGACCGGGTACTCTTTGACAAATGTGACAACATAACTGCTTATCGTATAATCCACGCCCTCGTAGAGATAGGAACCGTTCCAGTTTATGATTGAACTCATGGGAACGATCATACGGTTGCCCGATGTCAGGTTGTCATCGTTGATGACCGCCTCGGTCCCGCCGCCCGGAACGTATGCCCAGTTCCTGAACGTGACGTTGTATTCCATATGGCCAACGCCCGTCGCGATGTCTTCCTCGGGAACCTTTTCATTGATATAAACCGCGCCCTCATAAGAACCGACGCCCGCATAGGTTGGCACATTGAGGTTCATTGTGAAAGCCGCAGATACTCCGGCCGCCAGATTGGCAGGTGCGTTGGCAAGCGTGAGCCAACTCCAGTCCACTTTCTCATAGAATTCCATGTGAATCGTCCAGTTCTCCAGCGGTTCTCCCGAGCCTCCGAAGCCCTTGACTTGCACCGCCAGGCCGTCAGTTACGCGGCCTATGGGATCCCTGTATCTCACTTCCAGGGAATTAGAACCGATAACATAGGTCATCCTGTTCTGTTCGGAAGGGAAGTCCACAATGCCATTCTCATTTGCATCGGTCCAGTCGAAAAGTTCTGCCATGTATGTCTGCATTGTCGGTTTCCTCGGGGACGTCGCGGTCACCTTGAGGAGTTCGGTCCCGACAGCTATGTAAGGCTCGATATTTATCACGCCGGGTGTGTCCAGGTCGTCGTACATGGTACCGATGTTCATCGAAATGGTGTGCTCACCGAACTTGTGGAATATGGCATCGTAAACCTGAATCTGGGTCGGTTGGGCCGGGTTCTTGTTGGTGACCGTTACGGTCTGACTGGCGGATTCGCCCGGCTCCATTAATTTAACGAAACCCTCATAGCGTACTCCGCGGTAGTCACCAGGTACCCAATAGGTTTTGTCAAGATAAATGCCATCCAGCCCTGCTGCAAGTTGGGTGGAACGGTCTGCATTTGACCATCCCGCACCCTGAGTGAGAATATCGTAATTCATGTTGTCTGCACCAGACTTGAGCAATGATTTGGCCACAGTGTTATTTGGATACATTCCAGTCGCCTGATGGTAAGCACCATAGATAAGAGCCAGGATTCCAGCCGTGGATGCTGCAGAAGCTGCGGAACCACTCCAGAGATCCCAGGCCCACTGGCCGCCGAACCAGTCTAACTCCATTGTCGTATAATCCTGGTCCACGTTCAGCGGGATGCTGCCGAACAGGAACGCTCCCGCGGTGACCACGTCCGGTTCCGGGTTGCCCAGCATGTTGGGGCCCCTTCCCGCGGATGGCAGGACATCACCATGGTGGGGGTTCTGGCCGCTGTCAGCATATACCCTTGCCAACTCCGTCGGCGCTCCCGGGTTGTAGCACCTGTAATCGAACAGGGTGCCCTGGGCTGCCGTGATTGTCGCTTCCGATGAACCGGGGGACATCGCGGTGCCGTAGCCGAAGCCGTTGTCCCCGGTGGCCGCCACGAATGTGACATTGCCCTTGGCGTAGTACTTGCCGATGTATTCGGCACCCTTGGTGTAAACATCCCACCCGGTGTTGCTCACCGGGAAATTGGACGTTATGGCGACTATCTGGGCGTCATCGCCCGTTCCGACAATGCCGTCATAGCCTTCCACCGCGAAATACCAGGAAGCGAAAGCCCCGCCCCTTATGGATATCAATTTTGCGTCCGGCGCCATGCCCTTAACGAGAGCGTTCGGCTGCAATTCATTTTCTTCCTTATGCGCATCCGTCATAACTCCTCCCGCACAGATTGCCGCGCCGACCTCTGTTCCGCGGGTTGAACCCTCTTCAAACTCCCCGAAGAAGGCAATCATGTCCCCGTTTCCGGGTATCTTGCGGTCCTCGTTCTCGATGCTGTTCCATTCCCAGTACATATCGGAATATGGAATAGGAATACGGTATGCATAGTCTGCCGTGATGACATCAGTTCCGGCGATGTCGATTAGAAGTTCGACCTTGCCATCAAGGTAATTTATTGTTGCATTTTTTTCACTTATAGCAATACCGTTTTTGTATATGGTGACTGAATCCTCAACGACATATTTGTTTGCGAAAGAGGAGGTTTTGTTGCTTACCGCAAGCACCTCGCCAGTGACATGGGTCTCTCTTGCAATGAAATAGGCCATGCCGCCGGAGAGGTCAGGATAAATCATTCCGTCACCAGCCCCGCCTTCGGCGTCGATGTCCTTGTTGGACACCCAGTCGCGCAGTTCCAGTTCTACCGGGTTGCCCTTGTAGATAATTGTACCGTACCTGTGGGCCGGGGTGATGTCCTCTTCGACCGTTTTCTTATAGCTGTACATGACATCGAGGCAATCGCCGGGTTGAAGGGCTTCCGTCAGGGTGAGTTTGCTTGTAGCAGCGTCGAACGCATATCCTTGATTCACTGGCACGGTATATTCGTACCAGGCATAGAAATCCGCTGAAACCAGTCCGTTCGTTGTAAGGAAAGCGTCCCATATTGAACCATCAGTAAATGTTACTTCTCCGGTGACCGTATTTATGTCAACCGTCGGGTCCATATCGAGCAAGGACTCATAGTAATGGTCAGCACCATTGAAATAATGGCAGATAATGAATGTATCATTGATTATGTTCCCGTGCGGCAGGAAGAAAGACCAGGGCGTCATTTCGGTGTCATCGATTGTATAAACCACTGACTCATTCGAGAAAGCATTGTCATGCTGGGTCGGGCGATTCACCACAAGTGAGGCTGGGTCCACTGACGTGTTGCCCAGATAGAATATCGTCTCGCCGCCGGTCGCGCTGTCGGTAAGAGTCTCGTTGGACCATTCGGTGGAAATGGTGTAATTCTTCATCTGGTACCATGTGTTGTTGTGCCGCACGCTATTGTTCGCGAACCTCTGGGTGCCCCATCTGGGCCCAATCATCAGGGATTCATTGTAAGCACCGTACCGCATCATGGGTATCTCGTCCGCAAAACTCTTGTCGTTGTCAAGGTCAACAAAGACCGCATCGTAGACGCCGCTCACATAGTAATCCGTGAGAAGCACGGCAACCGGGCGTCCGTAGTGCAGGTTCATGAGGTTCTGGTCCGGATGAAGACCTATCCTGTAAACGCCGCTCTTGCTCGGTATGCCGGTTGTCACATATTGCGGCGGCTCGTTTATGGTCGTGAACTCCAAGAGCACGGTGGTATCGCTGTCCCAGGTCGCACTCTCGAAGGCCACGCTGGGGTCCGATGGGACAGTGTCCTGAGCATGGGAAACATTAATCCCGGAACTGAACAGAATGGAAGAGAAGCTGTTGACACCGGGGATAACTTTCTTTGGCATCTGGAGTTCGACGAAATCGCCGCCGAAGGCCTGGGTGCTGATTATGGTCTCTATCTTCACGTTCCCGCCTTCGTAGAATATGGTGTTATTGGCGGCCAGTTTGTAATCCTCATTGTTGTGCCTGACATACGTACCGTTCACCGTTGTGACGAACATACTGCCAACCCCTGGGTTTATGCCCTTCGTTACATTGTACGGCAGGTCGCCAATCAGCGTCAAGGACCTCCATGAACCGCTCACCCATGCATGGAAAGTGGCATTCTGGACCGTGTTGTTCTTGGACCATACCACACCCTCTGCATTGACTCCCCAATCTATGCCGACATGGTTGAAGTAGATGGCGAATTCCGGCCTGAATGCCGAAGCGGCGGTTATGAGGTTTCCCAATGGATCGGTTTTTGCCCCGCTGCCTGCAATACCGTCTGCATCGATGTACAGCCCGTAACGCACGTCAAAGGATCTGGTCCAGGTGTCCGTTTCGGGCGTTACCTCGAAACCCATGTACCAGTTGTCCTTGTCCGAAGAGACGAACAGGCTCTTCAGGTCCAGCTCCAGATTGCTCATGTCCTCCGCTGGATCCTGGGCCTTTTTATCGGAGGTCATGGTCAAGTTATAAACGGTATGGGAAAGGTTATACGGATTGAGTTCCGTCCAGAAATCGTTGACCCCGTCGATCACAACGGTGTGCAATATGCGGAGGTCGCTGGAACTCGTGTTCACGTACCATGAGTCGGAGGGGGGGAGGGTGGATTCCTGCAGACCCTCAGAAACGAACATTGACATGGATGCGGGGTCGAACGCTATCGGATAATTATAATACGGCGAGGCGGAATCCTCAATTATCGCCTGCCGGCCAATGAGCTCCGCATTGCCGAAATCGGTGCCGGATGTGACAGTGGCAATCTTCACGCCCTCTCCGGTGTAGCCATTGGCCCAGGCATCCTCGGCACCGTGGTACATGGTTCCGGCCTCGATGTTCAGGGCATTGACGGTAGCGCTGTTGGGTAGCATTCCCAGCATGTTCCTGGAAAAGGTAGTTCCATCGGTGATGATGGCAGAAACCGGGTCCACGTAGTCGTAGACGCCCAGGACAGAGGGCAGAGACGCGATTCCCTCAATAGCGCCCTGAGGAACACTCAGAACGGGGAAAGCCACACCCTTGCGGGTACTTTGTTGGGAACCGATTATACCGTCGTAATCATAGTCAGATAAATATCTAGAAAGTTCCGCAACGTCGGTGGTCGCCACAATAATTTTCGTAAATGCCTTTTTCACTGGCATCGAGCCGGTTGTTCCCGCAACGTCTGAGTTTGCGTTCCGGATTTCTGCACCCGGTGCGTCCTCAATATTTTCGGAAATATCTAGCGATGAGTTATTGATGATGCTGATGAGGGGTTGAACCGCGCTCATTAACATGACAATCGCTACAAATATACTTACCAAGGTTCCTGATTTAGTAGTTTTCATCTTCCGTCCTCCTTTTTTGATAAACAATCTGACTGATTGTCACCAAATGAAGCTTTTTTTATATATAATCCTTGTTACTATAATCATGGGAATACAATTCCCTTGGCGTAACCGTGTCCGATTACTGAAAAATTCGAATTAACGTAAACTGCCAGCCCCTAAAGTGGCTGACGTTTGTTGACAGGGCTGGAAGTTTACCCAGGGGCCATGCACCTGATTTATCAAAGCCAAATAGCTTTGATTTCATGTGCAAATATCTGCACGGCGCATGGCGGCCTACCACGTATTTACTGCTTATGCCGATTCATCTCAGCCCTAAAGGACTGAGCATTCACGGCATTTGTGCAGTAACTCTTTCTAATCCAATCGAACCAAATTGGGAAAAATAGCATTATTTCATGAAAAACCACAAAATTCACCACAATGCATAAATAATCCCATCACTATGTATATCCTTAATATGTGGTGTAAGTGGGCTAACACTACAGCACATACTTATGAACAAAGAGGAGGAAAGATTCCTATGGGACAGATGCAAGAAATAAACAGAAAGATTGTGAGTAAAGTTATAGTGGCAATCATTGCACTGGCCATGGTTCTGCCTGTCGGCTTCATGCTGACAGAAGCGGAAGAAACCGGAACACCAATAGAATTGAGCGCACCTATATCGGATACATTCTACGCACAGAATGATATGATAATGATGGCAAATGCTCAGTTCGATGTGAAAACCGGTCCGCAGGGCCTGGCAAGGGAAATGTTCATCGAGAAATACGATGACAGGGTGAGCGGCTACTACCTTGTAAAATTCGATAACGCTATCGACGAATACTGGGTGGCAAGCCTTAAAGCAATGGGCGCCACGATTGGCAGTTATGTGCCATATAACACATATATTGTCAAGATGAACGCTGACACACTGGCCGAGGTCGAGGACCTCCCATTCGTCAGGAGCGTTAGCATTTACCAACCGGCATTCAGGGTTCAGCAGAGCCTGCTTCAGGGTGTTGCCCTGCAGCCCGGCATGCAGAGCGCAAGTGCCTTAAAACACATCGGCTGGACAAATCTCTGGGAGCAAGCAAGTCCGCTCGGCTTTAAAGAAGACCGGACAACAGTGACCATAATACTCCACGAGAATGAGAACCCGAACAATCTCGCAGCACTTATTGGTAAGACCGGAGGAAAAGTTCTGGCAAAAACCGATAACAGTCTCAGGGCCGAAATCTCGAAGCAAGGCTTACAGGCTTTGGCATTCGTTAACGATGTTGAATATGTGATGCCATACTTCGCAAACGAGCTCATGTTGGATGACACTGCCTGGACCGAACAATCCAAGGTTTCCGGCAGCACACCGGTTTGGGCTGCTGGCATTCATGGCGAGGGCATTATTGTCGGAATCGCTGACACTGGTCTTAACACTGACCACGAGATGTTCAGACATGTCGGTTACACACCTTCAAACTGGATTGGCTCATCGCCTACACACAGAAAAGTTGTAGGTTACCACCAGCTAGGCGACAACAATGTTGACTATGACGGTCACGGATCGCACGTTACAGGAATAGCAGTCGGGAACGGGGACTATGTAGGCAGCACGAACGCGGATAGGTTCGGCATGGCCTACGAGGCAAAAGTCTCGTTTTGCGACATAGGCATGGATCTTGACGCATCACTTGGCGGAATCCCAGATGACCTGAAAACGATGTATGCCTTGCAGAAGGCCGACGGAGCATCCATGGCATCCAATAGTTGGGGAATTCCATGCATTAATTCAGTTACTGGCCTCAGGACATTTATGGAAGGCAAATACACAGAAGACGCATTGAACTCGGACTGGTACATGTGGGACAACAAGGAATTCCTCGTGTTCTTCTCCGCAGGTAACGACGGTGACTCGGGTGTTTCAGACGGACCAGCATACACAACAACGACCACCCCGCCAGCTACCGCCAAGAACATTGTCACAGTAGCATCCCACCGAGCCGGAGCTAACTGGAACCAGATTTCCGTTTTCAGCAGCTGGGGACCGACAAATGATGGCAGGTTGAAACCTGACATTGCTTCGACCGGCGATGGACTGACAGATTGGTCTGGCCAGACTGGTGACTACAACTCTGCCGGTACTGACAGCAACCGTGATGGTAATCTGGACACAGCCTACGCTGGAATGCAGGGAACGAGTATGTCCTCGCCTTGCGCACTTGGAGATGCAGCTCTTCTGGCTCAGTATTACAGGGATGGTTATTACCCGGTAACTGCAAGCTCGCCCGTAGCGCTTAATGGCTTCGTGCCAAGCAATGCGCTTCTCAAGGCAACCATGATTAACGGAGCCCGCGATGCAACAACTGGAACATATTCAAATGAGGCAGTGGCCCAATACACACTGAATGGCCACACGATGGCCTACCCCAATGGAAATCAAGGATGGGGCATGGTTGATACCAGTGACTCATTGTACTTCAATGGCGATGCCAGAGAGGTTTGGATGGACGACAACAAGGCAGGTTTGATTACCGACCAGGTTAGAGAATACAAAATTGGAGTCGGAGCAGGTCAGGAACTTGAGTTCACACTTGTCTGGACCGATTACCGCGGCAAAGCATTAACAAATGGTGCATTGGAGAACGACCTGGATTTGACTATAATTGATCCACTCGGTGTCGTTTACTACGGTAACAACTATGGTGCAACCAGCAGAGAATCCGACCCCACAAACCCGGCAGGTTACGACCACATCAACCCGGTTGAGTGTGTACTTGTCAAGGTACCTACGCAAGGTGAGTGGACAATCCGTATCAAGGCAGTGAACATACCCAAGGGTCCACAGCCCTACGCAATAGTTGTCGCAGCCAATCTTGATGATGGCTACGGCTGGGTCAGGACCGACAAGATGGTTTACAAACCCGGCGACACAATGACCATGATTGTCGAGGACACGAATGTAACGAGTGGTACGCTTAACGTACAGGTCACAAGCAGCACTGGCGATGTTGAAACAAGAACTCTGACAGAGAACGCTGCCAACGCACGCAAGTTCACAGGCACGATTGCAGTGAACGCCTTAACACCGGTTTCCGGCAACGGTGCCATCAGCATCCAAAACAATGGATGGATAAGCGTCAAGTACAGTGACGTAGCTCCTGCACATGACTCCTATGCCAACGTTACAACGCTCATGAGCAGTCCGGGTGTAACTGATGTGTATGTCGACGAGATATCCAACACCGCAGCCATTGTCCACTGGACAACTGACGTTCCGGCCACAAGCCAGGTATTCTACGGATTAACTGGTGCACTTGGTTCAAGCACAACGCAGGACAATGACATGGTTCTTGACCACGATGTGGTTATACTGAACCTTGCCGGATTCACGAACTACTACTTTGATGTGCAGTCAGTTTCCATTGGCGGCGTCACGACCCGTGACACGAACGGCGGTGACCACTACATGTTCACCACCACCGACAACCCCGACATTCTGATTGTCCAGGAGCACGATAATATAGACGCTAGCGACGAACAGGTCGATGATTGGCGGCTCTCGCTTGGATACTACGGATGGAGTTTCACTGTCTGGGAGACAATCAAATACGGATACCCGACCCTGGCAGCCCTGAACTCTGCAAAAGCAGTTTATTGGGATGTGGGTGAGGGCTACTCACAACTGGGCGCAACAGAAAGAGCATTACTTCAATCATGGATGGACCAGCCAGGCCAACAGAAATTCTACGCTACCGGCCAGGACATCGGCTGGGACATGTGCGATGCAGCAGGTGGCGCAACCGATGTGGATGTGGCTTGGTATAATACATACATGCGCGCGACATTCGTGCGCGACGATGCCGATGGAGGCGGAGGCACTGAAGGAGTAAGATTCCAGATTCTCCCTACCACGCATCAGATCAGCACCGGTTTACCTGCCCAGGATCTGGAGTCGGATGTATATTCTGGCGTATCTAATGGAAATAGGTTCTGGCCTGATGAAATCATAAACGATCGAGGCGGACAGGTTCCGCCACCCTGGACCTACACAAGATATACAGGAGCTGGTGACTGCGCTGCCATAGCCTATGATGCAGCCACCTACAAAATGATATACGAGCCATTTGCTCACGCCCAAATCCAAGATGATGGAACATTCGGCACGCCTGGAAACATCTTCGGCACTGACCTCAACATGGACCGCGCAACCATCGCTGACAGGAGCATTATTTGGCTCATGGGCGGTGACCACCCTGACGTGACTGTGCTGAACAACAACGGCCAGGCAGAGGACGGCACCTGGAGCGGAACCCGGACAATAACCTGGACAGTCGCCAATGCAGTCAGCCAGTCAGTGCAAATTAGCAAGGATGGCGGTCAATCCTATGTGGTTGAGGCCACCGGACTTGCTGGAACTGCGACAAGCTATGTGTGGGACACCACAACAACAACAGCCGGTATACCTGATTACCCGAACGGTGAGAACTACAAGGTGAAGATCCTGGCGCAGGGAGCCACCCTGAAAGGTTTCGACGTCTCTGACAATGTATTCACCATCGACAATGGCGCAGCCGGTGACAAGACCGGCCCTGTGATAGTTGCAGGAAGCATCAAAGTTGACCCACTACCGGGTGGACAGGGAAACACACTTACCTTCGACGCAAAGGCTGACGACAGAGCAAAAGGTAATTCCAATATCGCCGCAGCCGAATACTTCATTGACGCAACTGGTGCCAATGGAGCAGGTACTGCAATGACAGCAAAAGACCTTTCATGGGATAATCCACGGGAAAACATCACTGGCACATATGTCGCCAACATCGCTCAGGGTTCCCACATAGTCTTCGTACATGCGCAGGATGCTGCAGGCAACTGGGGCGGATACGAGCAGTTCACCTTCCAGATAAACGAAGGCGGACCGGAGGTTTTCGTCACTGCACCCAACACAGCAGAGAACATTGTAAGCGGAAGCTTGGCAATTACCTGGACAGCAACCGACTACACCGATTCATCCGCGTCTCTGGACATCAATGTGGAATACAGTGCGAACGGTGGAGGCAGTTGGATATCGATTTACTCCAGTGGCACCAACCCGAGCTCATATAATTGGGACACAACCTTAGTACCAGACGGTGTGAACTACCTGATTCGCGTAACTGCAACAGACAGCTTCCCGCTGAGCGGTTCCGATGAGTGCGACTTCGTGTTCTCGATAGATAATATCGTGGACGACCGCTGGCACTTGCAGGTAGAGACAACATCCGGAAACAACGACACGAACATGATGCCTGTCGAATCTTCTCTGCAAACAATCTCGTCAGAAACGATAACCACAATCGGAGATTTCATGGTAGGAAAGTGGCAGACAACCAAGACATTCGCCAGCGCCACCATTGACGGCCCGTGGACATTCAATGTCTATGGGGCGGTTTCGTCCGACATCGGCGACGGTGTGCTCTACGCAATTGTGAAAAGTTCTGGAGGAACAACTCTCGACACTACAATATACGACACCGAAGACGTGTTCGACTTCAGCAACTCGCATATGTTCACATGGACTGACACGCTGGCAGGTCCCATCACCGCTGGAGAAGGTATAATTGTCGAACTCTGGGTGCACGTGACATACGTATCACCGGGAGTAATATTGACAACGACTGGAACAACCCAGGCAGGCGGACCACATGAAGTTTGGTTCTGCGCTGTCGACGGTGCCGTGAACTCGGAATTCGATACGCCGAACCCCGAGGCCGCAACTGCAGAATGGACCGACACTTTCTACACGGATGGCGGAACGTCCAATGACGTGCGCGCTGGGCCGAGCGGAGACCCAGGCATCGGTGACGAGATATTCGTGAAGAGCACGTTCGCGACCAGTGCCAACCCTGCATTAGTAAGTCAGATAAATCTGACCTTCGAGGGATACTGGAGTGTGGCCGTCACCGCGACTATGTACGCGCGCAACATGAATACGGATAACTGGGACGCGCTAGGCGCGACGATGGCGTTCAGTGCTACTACCGACGGAACAATGACCCGCAGCATCACGACCGGCTTCGCAGACTATATTTTCGGAGGACAGATAATCTGGGGCGTCTATGGTTCAGCAAGGGGGACGTGCAGCGTTGATTACCTAGAGGTAGCAATCATAATACCGCCATCCGCGACATTCGATGCCCACTTCGACTACGCTACTGCGCAATCCAACATACAGCCGACCATCACCGGCGGAACAACAACAACACCATACGCAATCAACCTAACAGGCATAGCAGCCAACAGTTGGGTGTTCGTATCGTTCCCGTCCGCAATGAGCGGCAACATAGAAACAATACTGGACGACGCGGCAGCCGGTGACGACGGGACAAATTGGACCGTGGCCAAGACGTACGACAACCTGAACAAGAGGTGGTTGACCTACAGAGTCGGCAGCACGACCAACACGTTCACCAACATCGACAACATGATGGGCGTGTGGCTCTGGATCACTGACAATGGCGGTGACCAGGAACTAACACTGAGCAGCTACGCAGCGAACTCGACAGTGAACGTGCTCATCAACCTGTACGCAGGCTGGAACCTTGTCGGATACCCGACTGCGACGAGCAGGGCGGAAACTACCACACTACCGACACAAGCCGACATGGTGTCAGTCTGGCAGGCAGCAACGCCATACATCTCGGACCACGCCAAGGGCGCGGACATGATGGTAGCAGGCAATGCCTACTGGGTACGCGTCACAGTAGACTGTGTCTGGACAGTGCAACCGTAAAACACGAAAGAATGGGAGGCCTTTCGGCCTCCCCATTTTCTATATTTTATTATTTTCATGATTTCAGCGGGAGCTAGTCGGGGAGCTCGCAAAAATTGGGAGATAAAAATATAGAAATTTCGCTCTCGTCGCCGAAGAGACATTCATCTCATTTATGATTTTCAAACCGAGAATGGATATAGCTTTGAACATGGGAACATGACCATGCCCCGCCTGTAAGGGTGAGATTATAATTATAGATAGAATAGTAAGAGTTCAGTCTTCTGAAATTTTAGATTTTAGAACTTAGATTTTAGATTTGTGCTGAGAATATGCCCATCCGTATTTTAGGTTTTAGATCTTAGATTTTAGATCTTTGCTAGCAGAATGTCGTCCGTCGTAAATCTACAATCTACAATCGTAAATCTACAATCGTTATCATTTCACTGACCACTTACATAGAATAGTAACCATTATTAGATTGATTCCTGATTACACCGCGGAGGATGTGTGTGGCAGTAATCACCAAGGAGGACCTCGAGATAGCGTTCAGAAAGACCCTGGTTGAGAAGGGATTTTCCGAGGTACAGATTCTGAGTATGGCCGACGAGATTATCACGCTTTTCGGATTCGACCACGCGGTGGTGGATAACAGGCTGACGACGAACCAGAGGGACGTGTTCTACAAGTTGGAGGAAGTTGATCTGGTCCACACCCAGCAGGAAGAGGTGACCATCGCCAAGGGAAAAGTGTGGCGCCTGCATTACTGGTTCCTCAATCAGGCATTAATATTAAAACTGTCCAGGGGCCAGGACGAAAAAATCAAAGTTGACGAATTCGCCGTGTATGCCGAAATGGACGATGGTGTCTGGGAAAAACACGGAGATAGTAAACTACCAGCCCCTAAATGAGTTGACGTTTGTTGCCAGGGCTGGAAGTTTACCCAGGGGCCATGCACCTCATTATCAAAGCTTCAAAGCTTTGATTCCATCTGTAGATATGAGTACGGTGCATGGCGGATCTCTTTTTGTAATATTCGTGTAAATGGCCTATCACCCCGGCTTAAAAACCGGGGGGTTCCCGGCCTTTATCACTAAATAGACCCAAACTCGGAGCCAAGCATCTGCACGATTTTCTTAACCTCATCCCTGTCCGATTTCTCTTCCTGCATTATTATTGCCAACGAACGCCTACCGCACTGGTATATCTCCGTCCGGTATCCGTCGGTCTTCGTCTTGATGCTGGTGGGCGTGGATTTACCGGCTTCCGTGTGCAGTGTGGTCGAACCTCCGAATACGGTGGCGCACATGATGGCGACGGTCTCCTGGTTCATCCTGTCCGGCAACCGCATTTCCACCGGGCGACCGTCCCTGGTGACCACTCCGCAGCCCAGAACACCGTCCACGTTCATTAACTGGTCCAGTAATGTTATTATTTCATTCATTTCAATTCCCTTCCATCTCTCTCAAGATGAATTCGCATTGCGTATCCCCTAGGCTAAGGCATTTGTCTTCAAGGCATAAAAGCTTTTTGCCTAAATGTTTTTCCATAATCACATGAATAATGCCCCTTAGCCTATGACAGGTAGCCTCACTTCCTCCAGGTATGGACTCTATGGAACCCTGGGCAAATACCCTGTGGTCAGTGAAGGAGATATCCTCCACCCAGCCTCTGCCTTTTATCAGCCTCCCGGCAGTTTCCAGGAATGCATCGGAATCCCCACTGGCCATCTCCACGATTTCTCTCCCCAGTGTCTCACCCTCCCGGTAGAACAGACCATAACTGGCATGGGACATTACACTCTCATAAAGTAACCTGAGTTTGGCCAGTTCCTTCTGAGAAATCCTTATGAAACGCATAGCACCAGATACATCGCACTAGGTGGTTAAATAATTTTGCACGTTGCGCAAGAGGGCACTGTTCCGAACCCAAATGGTAAGTGACCCGGAGGCTTTTTATTATTTTCGGGATTTTTGGCATCAAGCATGGATGCGCCATGAGCCAGTATATGTCTCAAAAGAAGGGGTGACACCATTTCCCGAATAAATTAAAAAGTCTCGTAGCCCGTATCACAAGGCCCTCATCTGTTATGGCAAATAGTTCTGGCAATGTGTTATGGAATTATGATATAGCTGACGCGGGAATTGATTACAATAGACAGCCGGGCAATCAAATCAGCTATTGCAGAATATTAACTTCTGAAGGCTGACTTACACCGTAGCCGCTTTCACTTCACCTTGTCCAGAGCCTGGAATATGGCTGTGACGTATTTTTCCAGATTCTCCAAGGAATTCCTATCGCCATTCCAGGTATCGAATTGCGCGGAAAGCTTCCTCTCCATTATTTGAAGTGCCTTCAGAATTACACGGTACATTACCGGTTTTGCCTCACCGACAATGACAACGGCAGCATAAACATGGACGCTGTCCTCCAGTATGATTGTATGGCCTTCGTAAGCGAGGGTGTGAACATGTTCGCCCTCCTTGAAGGCCCGGCCCATCTGCTCCTTTATTGCCATGACCATCCTGGACATGAGCTTCTTGTCAAGTCCGGTCGGCGGGTTCTTGCTCTTCACGGACAGCAGGGTCCCGTCCCTGTGCAGCAGGAAAATCATCTCGGCGGAGCTCTTGGGCTTCTCGGCGACAGGCACGGCCACTTCCTCGAATGCCTCTTCAAAGAATTTCTCCTTTATCCGCTTCTTGAGTTTCTTGATTTCATTCTCCAGGGTGTCCGGGTCAGTACCGTCATCGAACATTGCAATTATCCTGTTCGCATCCTCCTCGAAACCCTTTATGTTGAGGCTTGCGAGTTCAGCCTTCAGTTCCTTGAACTTCGGGCCCTGCTCCAGTTCCAAAACTAGCGATTCCAGGTCATCCACCTGGGTGGGGTCGTTGAATTTGTCCGAAACCTCCTGGTAGGATGCATGTTTCTCATTGAATCCCAGAGAAGTCAGTTTCTCACGTACATTTTGCAGGCGGTCAATGCATTCAGCATATCTCTGGAAAGCAGCATCTATTTCCTTCTGGTCTCCCGACTGAACAGCCTCTATCAACGGATTTACAAAATAACCCTCTGAAATCCACTCGTAGAGAGTGGCAGCGTTGCCGTTTCCCGAATGTGATGATGACGATGAACCTTTTTTCTTTGACATGGATTCCCCTGTAGCGTCTTGACAATGATAAACTGCTATATATTTATTTAGATGGAATATTGACAAAATCGTATTGCCTGTCCAGGAATTCTCTGGCGTCCTTTATCGGTTGGGTCGATGGCCTTATTTCCGGTACCTCGGTCTTGAATTGTGCCATGCGCGAATCAAGCACTATTGCCACGCCTCTGTCTGTTTCTCTTCTGAGCAAACGACCGATGCTCTGCATCATCTTTCTGACCGTGGGCGCCTTCACCGTGTACTCCCATCCCTTACCGAATCTCCGGTCGCAATAATTCAAAAGGGCCTTTTGCCTTGCCGTGGGTTTCGGGTACGGAATTCCAACCAGAATGGCGACTTCCAGTTCCCTGTCCGGGAAATCAATACCCTCCGATATCCTGCCGCCCATGACCGCGAACATGATTGCGCCGGTGCCCAGCTTGAAATCCGCCACTGTGGTCATCAGTTCGTCCTGGGTCATGCCCTGCTGCTCGAAATGCACATCCCTTCCAAGGTCATTGGCGACGTCCGCGAACTCTTTCATCAGGGAGAAGCTCGGAAAGAACAGCAGAGTGTTGCGTGGGATATTTTCCAGTATCTCGCGGATGAGTTTTTTCATCCTGGGAAGCATTTCCTTGTCCATGGCCAGCGTTTCAAATCTTGTGGTCATGTCCTCTGCGTAAATTATCAGGCGGTTATCCTTGCTGAAGGGACTGGGCAACAACAGACAGTCAGTATCTTCCGGCAGGCCGATGGAATCCCGATACTCCGAGATAGGCGATATGGTACCAGAGAGATGTATGGATGAGTGGCAATCCTTCAGTATCCCGGTGGCAAGGGCCGGGTTGAGGCAGTAGGCCTGTAGCGCGGTATTTTCTCCGCCGCAGACTAATTTTGCGTACTCGGATTCTTCCAGCAACATCCATTCCTGCATGAAACACGCCGTTTTAAAAATGTGGGACCTGGGCAATTTACCCTGTTTCCGCCTGGTCTCCCTGATTATGTCGCCGTGGGTCACCATGTTCATCAGCATCAGTTGAACATCGCGACTGGTGGAACTCAACCTGGACATGAGCTGCGTCTCGATCTCCGAAGGCGGTACGAGACCGTCATCCTCGATTACGTATTCACTGGCAGTGGCGCTGACGATATCCTGGAATAACGTACATGCGCCGTTGATATCCAGACCCTGGGTGAGCCGCGGGTTGCCTATCTCCATGGCTTCATGACCGGATAACTCCAGACCGCGGACAGTCAAATCCCTGGAATGAAGCTCTCTGGCATAATCGGCAAGGTTGTGTGCTTCGTCAATTATGACAATCAGGTCCGAAATGTGAACCTTCATCCAGTCCAGGAGCGCGCGGCGAATCATAGGGCTGAAAAAATAGATGTACGGCGCCGTCACAACCATCGCATCCTTCAGGAGAATCTTGTTGGCCTCGTAGGGGCAGATATCGTGTGGCTTGCACATCTCCATGAAATCCTCCACAGTGGGAATTTTTTCTCTTGCCAGTGCCGCCAAACCCTCAACGTCAAAATCAAGCAATTTCGAGAAAAAAGGGCATCCTTTTCCGCCGTCGGCGCTGGCCTTCTTCAGGTCCCCGCAGACCTTGGATAATTCCTCCGCGTTGCCGTTCCTCAGGTCCGGGCGCTCTTCCAGAAGCGGGCACATATTTCCCCTGCCCTGCATTCCCATTCCGAATACCTTGCTCTGCTGGTTTATCTTTCTAAGTTCGATTATAACCTGCTTCTGCTGGGAATTGGTCCTTGTGAGATAAAGAACCTTCTTGCGATGCTTCAGCGCGTACTCCAAAGAGGGAGCGAGCGAGCAGATGGTCTTTCCGGAACCGGTGCCCGATTCCGCAATGATGTGGCCGCCCTTCTCCAGAGCGGCGTCGATATGCTCCATGATTATCTTCTGATTTCCCCTGGGCTCGTAGGGGAACAGCGTTTTCGATCTCATCTGCCTTGTATCCCCGGGAGGATATTTAAAGAAGGAAGGGGGGTGGGCGAAAGTGTTAATTAATATATGCCGAAATATATTAAATTAATAAATAAATGAGTGCTCCCCAACGCTAAAGCGTGGGGTATCCGTAAACTACCAGCCCCTAAAGTGCTAGTGTTTGTTGCGTGGCTGGAAGTTTACGAGTGTAGGCCGCATACCTGATTTATCGAATCAAATGTTTAATTCGATTTATTTTGATTGCATAAGTACGGTATGCGGCGGTGGATTGACGACTGCTTTCACCCTGAATTTCGTAATTATATAGAGAAAAAAACTCATTCAGATTTATTCCAGATTGCTGAAATTTCAGAATAGATGGGGAGCACTTTTATTGTAAAAATGTCGAGAAAACTCTGGCTTTCAAGCCGGAGATGAATCGACATAAACAATAAAAGCGTGGGAATCCGCCATGCACCGTTCAATCTATTGCACAGGAAATCAAAGCTGTCAGGCTTTGATAAATCAGGTGCATGGCCCCCTGGGTAAACTTCCAGCCCTGGCAACAAACGCCAGCCACTTTAGGGGCTGGTAGTTTACTGAACAAGTCCTCGCAGAAGAGCAGCTTGAAAGCGCCCGTATCCGCAGACTTAAAAGTCGCGGTATGTGGGCGAGGACATGTTCAATCAAGTGAAAAGCTTGATGGTCTTCACGTTTCGGACGCCTTTCAGGCCCTCGATGACATCGCCGGTTATCGGGTTATCTGTAATTACGTAAAGAATATCGCAGGCTGTCGCCGGGCATTGGGTCTGACGTATGGAAATTTTCATCTCGCCCAGCTTGGTCGAGATGCGACCCAGGGTCCCGGGCATGTTGGGATCGTCCAACTCGATGCAGATGACGCCCCAGCCCATGCTGTTGGCCATGTTTATGAGATTGCAGGTCGGCTGGAGTTTCGAAAAGATGCGGTATAGTTTTTTATTCGCCTTTATCGTCTTCACGGTGGCCGCCACAACCCTTTTGTCCTTGCCCAGGGCCTCTGCGACCTGGGAATGGGATATTGCGACTTTGTCGAAAAAAAGTTTATTCTCCTCCTGGCGTATGCCGATTTCAAGCATGTATTTCGCTATCTCGGCCTGCGACGGCGTCCTGGAAAATTCCTTTTGCAGTTGGTCCCACATGGCAGGATGTATCAGATTGGTACTATATAGCCCTTTCTATTACTGTCTGGACAGATTAGCGATGAACGGAATTCGCACGGTCCTTTAAATAAAACTATCTAATGTAAATTACACGCGTGGACGCTACAGGATAAACGTTTTATACCTGAGTGTATTATACAGTAGTGTCATAATAAGACGTGGTTGTATCGTTTTGATACAATATACATAGAGAGGAGGCTTAGAAATGGAAATGAAAAGGCTGATGGCAGCGATTATCGTGGGTATAATGATAGTGAGTGGGTTAGGGATTGTGAGCGTCGGTGCAGCACCGAAGACACAGGACGTCCTGAGTACTCCGGAACCGGTGCAACCCAGGGGAACTGTGCCGCGCGTGTCGCTGGCAGAGGATTTCACGGGTTGGAACTGCGCACCTTGCGCTTCCCATAATCCAGCATGGACAGCAGCAATTAATGCGGTTGGTTATACAAAAGTAGCCCCGGCATACACACATGTTTGGTGGCCAACAGCTGCAGATGACCCGATGTACATGTATTGCGAAGGGATAACTGGCCCCCAAGGTGATGATAACAGTGTCACCAGTAGAGTCCAAACACATGGTGTTGGCTGGGCACCTTGGGCCTGCGTAGACGGCACACAGGTCGCCACAGGGGAAACACAGGCAAATTATGAAGCAATGTTCAATGCAGCAGCAGCCATACCAGCACGGGTAGCGATTACTACTTCCGGCTGGGTGGATACTGGCGGTATGACTGCCACATTAAGTGCAAATGCAGAGGTTGTTGAAGATCTTGAACCGGGTAATTATCGTTTGATGATGTACCTATGGGAGGGGCCAGTAACAGGAGTTGGCTCAGGAACGAATGGTGAAACAGTCTTTGATTGGGCGGTTTGGAGAATGCTGCCAAATGGCATGGGTACTGACCTCGGATGGTCATCAGGTGCACATGAAGGTGATTCAATGTCCGTTTCCTACACAGTTCCAATCGAAGCATCATGGGATGTTGCGGAACTTGGCGGAACTATATTTGTTCAAAACTTCGATACATTGGCAGTTGAGCAAGCCGCTGTCGAATTATTCGCCGCCCCACAGGTTACACTGACATCGCCAGACCCAGATGTGAGCGAGCAGTTGTTGAATGGAAATGTCAACATTGATTGGATTGCTCACGATACGCAGGATGCGGACAACACATTAGATATCGCAATTGACTATAGCATTGACGGAGGAAATACTTGGTTTCCAATTATGTCTGGTACAAACAACAACAACCCACCATATGTCTGGAATACGGCATTATATCCAGATAGCCCCCATTATGAACTGAGAATTTCAGCGACGGATACGTCAGCCAATACGGGTATTAATATCCCAAGTGCACAAGATTTTTCAATAGACAATACAATCAATGATAGATGGTATTTACAAACAGAAAATGTAAATCTGGCCGGCAACTTGGACCTTGATATGAAACCCTCGGAGAACCTGATATGGAATTATTGGAACAGGGAAAAGGCACCTGGAGAGACCTTCACAGATATTTCGGGACCGGGTGAGTTTCCAATCCAGACCTTTGCTTCTAATCCAATAACCGGCGATGCTTATGATATCGGTGGAGCATGGACATTCTCAATCAGTGCCAAGGCAGGATATTCAAACCCGGTGCCTAACGGAAACCTGTATGCTAATGTATATGCCCATGACGGTCTTTCTTCCAGATTGTTGGATACAACAGTATATGATGATGAAAACGTTGGTTCATTCTCATCCTATCACACTTTTACTTGGACAGATACTTTATTGTCCAATATTGTATTCGAAGGAGAACGGGTTATAGTGGAAATCGTTTTCCATGCGACATCTGGCTCACCGACTGCTCTGTTTTCGAATTACGCTAGATCAGAGGTCAAAGTCATGGGGACTGTTACAAATAACTACAATAACACGATGTCCAGCAATGACTTGGACGAATCGATTCAGGAGATCACCAATTACCAAACAAGATATATTGACCAAACCTTTGTCAGTGCAACATTTCCACCGACCGGGTGGCAAGTTGCCACTTCTGGAACTACCGGAACATGGTCCCGCCAGGGATCGAATACTGCGGGAGGAATCAAGCCTGAAGCGAGATTCCTGTATGGGGCAAGCGGAACAGGAACTTCAAGACTCTACACGGGACCAATCAACACAGCCGGTGAAACATCTCTTGACCTGGCCTTCGATACATTCTTTGATGCATATGCTACAGGAGTAACTGTGAAGGCACAGACCAGCACCGACGGAAACACTTGGGTTGATACGGGTTGGCAGATAGTTGGAGGCACCACTAATTTCGGCCCCTCCAGGGTAACTGAGGTACTGACAGCCGCTGATAATATAGGTTCAAGCACATTGTATGTAGCATTTGTCGTTGATGGCAACTCATACAACTTGGATTACTGGTTTGTAGATGATGTCATTTTAGGAAGGGACATCACATCCATGCTCGAGTACAAATGGATGGTAAAGGTCCCGGTCGGAGATTCACCCTATCAATTCAACCTGGAAGCAAGCAGGGTTCCTGGTACAGATACTGACAACTTCCAATTCGCATATTCTACAGATGATGTATCATATACGAACATGGTCATTGTAAATTCAGCAGCTGATGCAACCTATACATATGGTCTTCCCGCTGTATTGCCAGAAGATGTGTACATCAAGGTCACCGACACTGTCAGAACCGTAGGATCAAACTCATTATCTCAAATCGATGTGGACCATATGTACATATCATCCACATCAAATAGCCAAATAATAATGGGATACGACCAGGTCATGGCACCGTCATATGTCATACCCTACCTGGGTACAATACTTGATGATAAACCGGTCGTCAACATTCTGACTCCGGCATCTGGAACATCCGACCAAATAATTAGCGGAAGCCCGTATATGATTACATGGACTGCGACCGACACCGAGGATGTGGACGCTACTTTGGATATCAAGATAGAATACAGCGATAATGGAGGAGTTGGCTGGATCGTCCTTGAGGACGGTATTGACAACAATGACGGTGTTTACTCCTGGAATATTGGAGCACTTTCCGACAATGTGAACTACAAGGTAAAAGTTACGGCCACAGATAGCATTCCCCACAAAGGTTCTGACACAACTTTGGCATTCTCGATTGATAATACGCTCAATGACAGATGGTTCCTCCAGGTGCAAACAACTGGGCCAAACAACCGGCTCAACATGCTGCCAGTTGACATTGGCCCATATTCCAATACAACCGGAACTATAAGCACGGTAGGACAGCAGCTAGTCGGAACATGGCAAACTGATGCCATTACCGGAACCAGCATTGACGGTGCATGGGCATTCAATCTTTATGGTATGGCTTCTGCAAATATTGGAACAGGCTACCTCTATGCAAAGGTATTCAGCTCCACCGGCCCCACCTTGCTGGACATTACAGTGAATGATGATGAGAACGTATTCCCTTACACTAGTCAGCACCTGTTCACATGGACAGACACACTGGCAGGGGCATTTACTGCCGGTGATAGCCTGCTCGTAGAGGTATGGGTAAATGCAACGAACGTACAAACATTCGAGACACTAAATACTATTGGCACCACACAAGCAGGAGGACCACATAATGTGTGGTTCTGTGATGTGAATGGTAATACGCAGGCCGAGTTGACAACACCAGGTGGAGGTTCAGGGGAAATGGAATTCACTGACACGGATTACACAGGCGCAGGAACCAGCAACGATATTCGCGCTGGTCCAAGCATTAACCCCGGAGTTGGAGATAAAATATTCGTTAAGGCCTCTTTCGCCACAAGTGCGGACCCAGCTTGGATATCAGCCATGAAATTCACATATGAGGCACAGTACAGTGCTGCAAACACAATTGTATATATTTATGCCTGGAACACTGTGACCAGTTTTTGGGACCAAGTCGGAACGACCCTGACTTTTACGACTGCTAACACCGACTATACTATGGTCCGCAGCATTGCATCCAACTGGGACGATTACATATCTGGAGGAATACTTCTCTGGGGAGCCTATGGTTCTACAAGAACAACTTGCAGCGTTGATCTGTTGGAGGTTCAAATGACATTCAGCCCGTCTGCGACAGTGAGCCTGAACTTCGATTATGTTGGGTCAGAATCGTACATAGACCCAACGCTTGGTGGAGGCGCTGCCCCAATATCGTACGACATTGACCTCACCGGCCGCGTTGCCGGTGACTGGGCGTTCGTGTCGTTCCCCATAGCCATCAGCGGCAATATCGAGACCATACTCGATGACCCTGCAACGGACTGGGACGTGGCCAAGTGGTTTGACGGCTCCTCGCAGAGATGGATGACATACAGGAAGGGCGCGACAACCAACACGTTCACCAACATTGACAACCAGATGGGGGTTTGGGTGCACCTCACGGCAGTCGTCGGCGACAAGCTGACCACCGGCCTTGGAGGAGCATATCCATCCAGCCAGGTGAATATAACCCTGTACGCAGGATGGAACATGGTAGGATACCCATCACAGACACCCATGGCAGCCAATCTGGCACTAGCCGGAACAGGCGCGACCATAGTATCGACCTATATTTCCAGCTCGCCATTCATACAGGACTTCACAGACCTGAGCTTGGTGACCATGTCGCACGGTAACGCATACTGGGTATTCGTACCGGCTACCATAGTCTGGAACGTACCGTTCCCGTAAGTAAACACGAAACAGAATGGGGCGCTGAAAGGCGCCCCCCTTTCATTTATTTGACACACATTAAGAATAATATAAATCAATAGAAAGACAATTGGAGATACACCCATGAAAAAGATTGTAACCGGAATCGCCTGTTTGATAGTGATGATGATTATCTCACCCGCCATTGCGGGAAATGTTGTATCGCCCGGAACCGAGGCAAACCTGGTCTTCAATGTGTACACCACGCCATCCAGACCCCTCGGTGCCACATGGGACGACAGCATCCCCGGCGACATCATAACGCTCTATGCGGATGTGCCCGGCGCTGTTGGAATGTACATCACATGGGAGTTCTGCAACCGAGAATATTGCACGTTGCCCGGAGATTATCTGGACCTCGAAATGTTCAATGAGGGCGGTACCCTCTGGTCCTACACTTTTCCTGGGGACAGTTACAATCATTGGGAATATTTCGAGGCTTCCTCGTCCACGGGCCAATATATTAAATATTATTTACTGGCCGACGATGGGACTGGGGATGTTTATTACCCAGGCCCGGACGGTTCAAATCTTGTGGCGATATACCCCGCCTGGCCCCCATCCCAAATCAACGCCACCTCGACCCTTTCCAGGACAGACATGTTCACCGGAGAAAGCTTCTGGGTGAACGGCACCTCGAACTACTGGAACAGCACCTCGTACCCGAACGACTTCAGCAAGCTGCTTCCGGCGGACGGGTGCAACGTAACTGTGAAGGTCGGCCCCAACACATTCCCCGGCAAGACTGACATCTGGGGCAACTACTCGGTGGAAGTGACAGCGCCGGTGACTCCCGGCCAGCACACAGTGAATGTCACCGTTTCCAATGATACGGCAAACAGGAATGTGCCCTGCAAGTCCGCGAACCAGACTATAACTGTCAACGCCCACGTACTGGACCTCACCCTCGAACTGGACCCAACGGCATGCCTGGTCAACGAAACTGTGTGGGCCAACGGAACGGTCGAGGTGGACTCCGCATCGCCGGGCCAGGTATTGGAGGTCAACCTCAGCGTACTGGGCACGAACATCTCCTGGACCGCCAACACCAGCGTTGGCGGAGCCTATTCATCCCAGTTCACAGCTCCCGGCACTGTTGGTAACTACACGGTCAACGCGACCGTCTGGCACCCGTACGACGTAAGGGCCTGGAGCGAGACGGATTTGAGCGTCCTCGCCACACCCCTGGCCGACCTATCCGTGACCTCGGCCAACATCGTCAGAACAGGCACGTTGCTCCAGGGAATGAATCAGCGCTTCAACATAACCGTCCGAAACTCCGGGATAGCGAATGCCACGGATGCCGTGATCAACATATCCATGGACGGTACTCTGCTCAATTCCACGGTCCACACCATCCCCAGCAAGACCAACGTGACCATCTCCATCAACTGGACCGCGACGCCAGGGATTCATAACATCTCGGTTTTCGCGGACCCGTTGAACCTCATCGAAGAGAGTAACGAAGCAAACAACAAAGCATGGAAATTGTTCACGATTGCGGCCCGCACCATCGGCATCACTGTTGAAATGGATAGGCCTACAGTAAAACCTGGCGAACTGGTATGGGCCAACGGCACGGTCACAATTGACGGCGTTCCGGCTCCGGCAGACGTGGTGGTGAACATCTCGATGAGCGGGACAGAGGATTTCTGGCTGGCCGATACCGATTCGACCGGCGGATACTCGGCCGTTATGATGTCGCTGGAGGCAGAGGCACTCTACACGGTGAACGCGACAGTAAAGTATCCAGGCTATCCATCCATAACCGCCTTGAGCGAGGCAAATTTCACGGTGGCCATACCGCCGACCCCAGATCTTGCGGTGCTCAATTCGGACATCTCCATCATCGGCAACCTGACGAACGGGACCATGCTGTACTTCAATATCATCGTGAGGAACATCGGAACTGATGCGGCCAACAGCGTTCAGGTCAACGTGTCCATTGACGGCGTGCTTCTGACCTCATCCAGGCAGAACATCCCAGCAGGCGGCCAGAGACTCATCAATGCGTCATGGAATGCCGTGAACGGAACTTACAACATCACGGTCGATGTGGACCAGGAGGACAAGTTCGCGGAATTCTCCGAGAGCAACAACCATGCCTGGAAGACATTCACTGTGGCGCCGACACCGCCGCCAGATGACGATGAGGTGGAGGAGGAAGCCGGTGCGGATAACACCATGCTGTTCGCGATAATCATCATAATCATAATTGTCGCCGCCATCGCCGGCCTCACGTTGATGAAGAAGAGCAAGGCCCCGACACCACCGACCGAACCGGAGGAAGCGGTGCCCGAGACTGTTGAGCCCCAACCCCCGGGCGAGACACCGAAACCGTGATTTAGTCGAAGAGGATGAGTGACCGTGAAGATCCAGACGCTGAGAAGGACATCGCAGATCGCGTTCCTGGCAGTGACGCTGACAGGCATCATAGTGGGAACAACCGGCATAGTGTACCCCTATTTCTTCTGCTACTCCTGTCCCTGGGATGTGGGCAACTGCCCGCTCGGATTGATGGAGCACGGATTCATTGACATCCAGATAACCTTCTGGGTGGGCATGTCCCTGCTTCTCTACCTGTTCGGTTTCCTTGCCCTGGTGGGAACGATATTCGGCAGGGGTTTCTGCGGCTGGGCATGCCCAATTGGAACGCTCCAGGACGTCACCAGAAAGCTGAAAATAAGCGACAAGGTGAGAAGTAAGCTCAGGCATCATGTTGACCCGAGATACAAATACACCAAATACCTGATACTTCTGGCCATACCAGTTACGGCGTACCTCTCGAGAGACCTGTTCTACACCAACCTCTGCCCGGTGGGCGGCGTTACCGGCACGCTCCCGACGTTGCTGTTCTATTCTGGCGAATGGACCCTGGGCAGCAGTTTCCCGGTGAAGCTGACCTCGATAATACTTTTCTCAATCCTTATAATATTGGTGACCAGGGGCTGGTGCAAGTACCTCTGTCCCATCGGTGCGTTCCTTGCACCCTGGAACAAGATCTCGGCTGTGGGTGTGCGCAGGGACGAAGCGAGTTGCAAGAACTGCAATCTCTGCGAGATGAAATGCCCCATGGATGTCAAGGAGATTGGCAGTAAGCCGGACATCGAATGCGTGCTGTGCGGCCGATGCGTGGACAGCTGCAAGTTCGGCTCGCTGAAAATGAAAATAGTGCCTTTCAACAGCAAAAAGACCATGGCTATCTGGATTATTCTGCTTTTCATAAGTGCCTCGATGCTGACCGGCGGTGCCTGGTTGGACGGGTATTCGCGTGCCGATGACATCAATTCCATACCCTGCCTGGGCTGTCTGGCCCTGGACCCGTTCGTTGTCGGCGAGTGGCGTACCACCGACAGCGTACAGCCAGAATTCATTCTGGAGCCTCTGATATCGAGGCCGGTTTTCCTGCATTACCGGACGGACGTATGTCCCGGTTGTGATGAGATGGAACCGCACATTGCGATTCTGGAATCGCAGTACGGCGACCGGGTCGAGTTCATCCACATAAACCTGGACCATGCCACACCCGAAGAGGATGCGTCCTACGACATCTACGACACGGTCGGCACCCCCAACGAGCGGTTCGGTGTCCCGATGTTTGCCACGGTGATAGTCGAGATGAACGGCACCAAGCCAGAGATCATTTACAACACCCAGTACGGTTCCTCCAGCGACCAGGGCGAATCCAAGCGCCTCGAACTTGAGGAAACGATAATCGAAGCTCTGGCCAGGCACTCGCTCACCACCGCACCCATAGGCCCAGTGACGGTTTCCGATACCCTGGTGTTTTCCGAACTGTACGTTGACATGGGCTGCGTGAACTGCTACAAGAGCGAGGATGCGCTCATGGAACTGGAGGAAAACAGGGAAACGAACTTCGTGACGTTCGTGACCGATGCACCGGGCATTTCCGGCGATTACGGAACTTACAGGGAAGCGGCCTATGTGAACGAGCTCAACATAACCGTTCTGGGCCATCCCTTGGCAGTGTTCTCGGGCGGCCCCGGCAAATTGATAGGAGCACTTAGCACGGCCTCGGCACTGGCATCTTACCGGACCGAGATAAACGCGGCAACACTCGATGATACAAATATATCGTTATCCGGCCACATTTCGCGGTCCGGCGGGACGTTATTCTCCAACATCACGCTAAGCAACCTCGAGAGCTCGGGAGAAGACATCATGGTTGAGGCATTCCTGGTGGAGAGACTGTCCCGGTGGAACAATCTCCAGGGCGAGCCAATACCCAATGCTTTCGTGGACCTGGTTGTGAATGAGACCGTTTCAATTCCCGCTGACGGTTTCACCACCATTCCTGTCTCCTGGAACGGAACCGGTGACGTTCAGTTCTCCGATATGAGAATAGGCAACACCGGAATTCTTGTGGTGCTGTGGAAGGACGGCGTCCAGATAACCAGCAGGATGCTGGAATCATCCGAACCGGACATACTTTACATGACATCCGCCACCAAGCTCAAACCCGCCCTACCGAATAATTCCGCAGAATTTTCCTTCACGCTCTACAACTTCATGGCAACGGGCATGGAAGTGGGTCTAGATGTGGATGCACCGGCCAACTGGGTTGGGGAAACCTCGGCCAGTTCCATGTATATACCCGGAAACGGAACCGGCATATTCACCATTACCATGACAGGAAACGGGACGTCCGCCGCCGACCCGATGTACAACTTCACTGCACGGGCCTGGACTGTGCTGGATCCTACGGTACGTGCGTCCACCAGGGTTCAGGTGGATGTGAGAGACGATATCGTACCGCCGACGGTTCAGACGCCGGTGAGCACGCCAGCAGAACCGGATGCTGACGAGTTAATCACCATCAACGTGGAAATCGAGGATGCATCCGGTATCGAGCACGTGCGGCTCTCATACTTTTCCTGCACCCCCGTGGCCTGCTCCCCCTATTACACAGTGGAGATGAACCTGACAGTGGACGGTGTTTACGCAGCCAGCGTGTACCCGGTGGCCCATGACCACACAGACTTCCATTACAGTATCATCGCCGAGGACGTTCACGGCAACATACTGGAGACCTCTCTGCAGGATATCGAATTGGAGCCTGTGGTGCACCATGCGGAAACCGTAAAACCGAAATGGCTCGGCGTGGTGTTGCTCATTGTTTTCGCGGCAATCGCGATTCTGGTCGCGATATCAAGCCGTGAAAAGCGGCCAGAAGAGAAAACACCGGTGCCGGAAGAGGAAAACGGGGCCCAGAGAAAGTTTTAGCATGGGAAAGCAATCACCCCCACATGAATTTCCTGAATGCCGAGAGGGGAAAGACCTCTGACGCTGCAGAGATATCCGAACTCTACCGCACGGTCTGGACACCTTACCGCGATCGATTTCCGAAGGAACTCATGGACAATCGCATGCCTTCGGCAGATGATGTACTGGTAAGCATGAATGACAAGACCTACTTTGTCATCCGCGATACCGGAAAAATAATCGGCATCACCAGAGCGACCGTTGAGCACGGCGCATGCCTCCTGGACCGGATGGTTGTTCATCCAGAATACCGCGGAAAGGGTGTCGGAAAGACCCTGACCCGGGCCGTCATCGACTACGCCAGGCAGAACAAAGCGGCCAAGGTATGGCTGGACACCAGCCCGAAGCTTGTGGAGGCAACCGCCCTGTACGAGAACATGGGCTTTGTGGAATGCGGTTTTTTCAGGAAGCATTACTGGGGCGAAGATATTAAAATATATGAATTGATATTATAATCACAGCATATATATTTTTAACTCACAGCAGTAACAGCACCGTGGCGACGAATATTGCTCCGAACATTATCATCAGGAACCCGGACATTCTCTGGAACTGCAACAGCCTCTCCATGCGCTTCTCCCTGCTGGCCAGACTGCTGCCCAGACCTGCAAATACTATGCTGGGCAGGGATGCACCCAGTGAGAAAAGGAAGAAAGCGAGACCGCCAAGCAACGCGCCTTCGAATGGAGAGTTGGAAGAGGTAAGGGAAAATCCCACGAACAGGGTTTCCAGGCTCAGAACAGTTTCACCGATACATGCAATGCTGACGATACCGCCCCATAGCAAAAGTCCCGGCCTGGATCTCGGAGTGACCAGCTTAAGCCTGGAAAACAGGGGATGATGGGGCCTGCAATCCTCCGACAGCACCTTTCCGTCTGCAATGTCGCCAAGCTTCTCGTCCGTGCGGGCAAAAACATAGATGCCATAAATGAACATCAGCACCCCGATGATAAGATACCCGACCGCCCAAGCCCCCGAGCCCGCGGCTACAACATCGAAGCTCGAACCTACAAGGAAACCGCCCGCGCCAACCGCACCGCCCAGAAGAGTCAGAAACAGCATTCTGGGTGCATTGAACCACAGGGCAATTTTCGCGCCACTCTTCCAGTCGCGCCCATCCTCTATTATGGCCGGCACCAGGGAGGGCATGCACAGAGCAAGGCATGAGCTGGCGCCCTTCCTGAGGCCCATGATGAAACCGTAAACCAGCACAGCCAATATAGCCATCATTGCCGGACCATCGGACATGAGGTATAACATTGTTTCGCCGAATATCGCGGTAAGTGGTCAGCCTTCAGAAGTTAATATTCAGCAATAACATATGTGATTATCCGACTGACTATTGTAATCAATTCCTGCATCAGTTTAATCAATATTTCATAATTTATTGCCAGATTTATCTACCATAAAAGAGGAGAAGTTTGTGATACTGACCACTTACCGTTGTAAGGGGCTTCACATCAGTGACCTCTTACATATCGCGACAAGTTTTAAATATTAATTAGGCTTACCTAACAATTAGGCAAACCTAAAGGTGATGATATGGACATTGTGATAATGGCACTTCTGCTGAGCACGTTCGCGGGTCTTTCGACAGTCATAGGCGGATTGCTGGCATTCGTGATAAAGCGTCCCAGAAGATATTTTCTTCCTTTTTCCCTGGGACTTTCTGCCGGGGTGATGCTGTACATTTCCTTCGTGGAACTTTTCCCGCATGCGCTGGCCGAGATTGGGGAATTTAAAACTGCGCTGGCCTTCTTCGGCGGAATGGTGTTCATAGCCATAATCGACCTGATCATCCCCGAGATGGAGAACCCCCATCACTTCCAGGACGGCAGGGGGGGGCACGGAAAGGGGCACGGTCGCTGCAGAACATCCAAAGCCGCGTGCAACTCCGCGATGATGAGAACCGGCATGTTCACCGCCCTGGCCATAACCATCCACAATTTTCCCGAAGGAATAGCCACCTTTGCCACAGCGCTCAATGACATCAACCTGGGCGTGGTGATTGCCCTGGCCATCGCACTCCACAATATCCCCGAAGGAATATCTGTTTCCGTGCCGGTGTACTGTGCCACCGGCTCAAAGAAACTTGCCCTGAAGTACTCTGCAATTTCCGGTCTTGCGGAACCGCTGGGTGCCATCATTGCATATCTGGTTCTGATGCCGTTCCTGAACGACGCGCTCCTGTCGGTATTGCTGGCTGCCGTCGCCGGCATAATGGTGTACATTTCGGTGGACGAGATAATTCCGGCGGCGTACAGCTACGGAAAGAGCCACATCGTGGTAATAGGCGTCATCCTCGGCATGGCAGTGATGGCATTCAGCCTGATGGTGTTGTGATATAATGATAGAAATTAAGAAATCCAATGTTATCCTGATTTCGTATTTCACCATAATCTACAATATAATAGAGGGTCTGGCCTCAATCTTTCTCGGTTCGCTGGTCGGCTCCATATCCCTGATCGGCTTCGGGCTGGACAGTTTTGTGGAATCCCTTTCGGCAGTAATCGTGCTCTGGAGGTTCAGGGCGCACGGGGATGTATGCGGCGAGGAGAGAAAGAACATCGAGAGAAAAGCTACGCGTCTGGTGGGCCTCACCCTGTTCATCCTGGCGACCTACATCGCGTATGAATCCGTCCGCAAATTGCTGACAAACGAATCGACAGAACTCAGCCTTGCTGGAATTCTGATTCCGGCAATCTCGATAATCGTGATGGTGTTCCTTTTCAGGGTCAAGAGAAGAATGGGAACCGCATTGCACAGCCACAGCCTGTTGGCGGATTCCAAGCAAACCTTGGCATGCGTTTTTCTTTCCGTTGCGGTTCTCTCAGGTTTCATTCTGAACTATCTTTTCGGGTTCTGGCAGGCCGACCCGATTGCCGGTCTGATTATCGCTGTACTGCTGGTGAGGGAAGGTTACAAAGCGATAAAGGAGGAAGAACTGTGCGGGTGTTGATACCATGATGCAGGTGACCAAGGAAGAGTACATCGAAACGATTTATGCAATACTGAAAATCGGGAAACGCGCTTCCACAGGCCAGATAGCCGAGAGGATGGGAATTCGACCGCCGTCGGTAACCCAGATGCTGGCGAAGCTCCAGGATGAGGGACTTGTGAATTACGAACCCTATCTCGGGGCAAGGCTCACTCCCATGGGCCAGAAACTCGCCAGAGGCCTCATTGAAAGGCATAGGGTGATTGCCGATTTTCTGGTGATACTCGGCATTGACTATGAAATTGCCGAAAAGGATGCATGCGTCATTGAGCATCACATGAGCAAGGCCTCGGCAGCCAGGCTGAAAAAGTTTGTTGAGTTTATTCGGTCTTCCCCAAGGGACCCGAAGTGGATGGAGAAGTTCAGGGAGTACTGCGAGACCGGGGAGAGAGATTGCGATTAGGGCACCGTGAAATTCCAGGTCCAGTCCAGCAGATTTCCCGCGTAATCCTGCGCCACAATCCGGCAGGTGACCACCGTACCGGATGTGAACCCGGCCTCATGCCAGTATGCTACTTCGTACCCGTCGGAGACCGCTTGAATATCGTACAGCACACTATACCCTTGAACATACAACCGGATGGTGCTGGCATTGACGCCGGACTGTAGGTCCGTGACATCCACCGAAATAACCGGCGTACTGTTGGCGGAGGTCCCGCCATTCGGTGGGCTCTCGTTGCCGTGGGACGGGGCGGTGGTGTCCGCGAGGATCTCAGTGGTGAAGGAGAATGTGTGATTACTGACCATCTCGTTACAGGCCAGGTCTCGTGCCGAGAACACTATGGTCACGTTGTACAGCGTATCTTCCTGAAGTTCGGCGGCCAGCGAGAAAGTCATCGTGTTGCCGTTCCAACCGAAAGTACCGTTGACCCAGGGCGATATCTGGAAGGCCGCTTCGGCGCTGGGCTGGTCCATCGCTTCAGAGAAGGTTATCTGGATGGTGCCAATTATCGGAACATCCAGTGCCCCATCGGTCGGGTCGGTCGAGGAAACGTAGGGGGCCGTGAGGTCCAAGGTGAAGTTCCACGTGAAGTCGAGCTTGTTGCCGGCGTAATCGTAAGCGACAATCCTGCACGTGATTACCTGGCCGTCGCTGAAAGGGGTTCCGTGGGTGTAGGAAACGTTGTAGCCACCGGATATGGACGTGATGTCGTAGAAGACTGAGAAACCGTTCACGTAAAATTTGATCGTGCTGGCATTCACCCCCGATTCATGGTCGGCCACATGAACGGAAATGGTCGGCATTGCATTGCCCGTCAGGCCGCTTATGCCCGGGAACTCGTTCGAGTGGTCGGGTGCCTGGGTGTCTGTCGGCGGCGAGCCCCACGGGGCCATCAGCGGGTACATATCCTGGGAATCTCCATCAATGACGAACGATGTATCGCCGATTCCGTCGCTGCCCGGCTGGTCCTGGTTGACCCCGGAGTAAATGTCGCTGCCCGCGTAATCGGACCAGTAGTTACCGCCGGGGGGGTAGCCGTTGTGCCAGGTATTGGCGGCATCATCGACCGCCGAAATGTTGTTGTTCAAGAAGTCATTGTGATGAACCAGATTGCCTGTTCCGGAATCAATATAGAAACCATAGTAGTTCTCCCTGAAGGAATTTTCAGTTATAACATTATTATTTGCACCGGAGTAGAGAATACCGAATCCATTCCAGTAGAACGTATTGCCAGTAACATCGTGAGTGCTGCTTGCCTGGTAAAGACCGCGGGAGTTGTTGAAAAGCATGTTTCCGGTTATGTGATTGGCTGTGGAAAGTTCAGAATATATGCCATACTGATTATTGGAGCAGTTGTTATTATCTATCGTGTTATTGGTGCATGTTCCCAAGGAATATCTGTAGAGCCATACACCCAAAAGACCATTGTCGATTATTCTATTGTCAGATATAAGGCAATCCCTCACATTCATCAGCTCGATGCCCGCATCCTTGTCGATGCCGCCGACAACGCTGCCGGCATGCTGTATCGTGAATCCCGAGATTATGACCGAATCGACCGTAATCTTGATGCAGTCGCCCGTGCCGCCGCCGTCGATGGATGTCGTGTATTTGGATTCGCCCAGAAGGATTATCGACTTGGTTATGGCGACATGCTCATAGTATGTTCCTGCTGCTACCATTATTGTGTGGCCGCCCAACGTGTCCGGGTCATCAATTGCCGCCTGTATCGTATCGAAATATTCATCGGTATCGATGTTGTGCACGGGCCCTGTCATACCCGCCTGAATCAGGGTGAAAGCGCTATCCCCGGTAGTGTACATGGTTCCGATGCTGTTCTCATACCACAGGCTGGCGCTGTTGTTCAACAGTGTGCCGTTTAAAACCCCTGGCAACACTTCGACAGTAATGTTGATGATGACACTGTTTCCCGGATTCAGGGATGGGAATATCCAGACATTGTTCCCGGATGAAGGCAGGGGAACTGCCGATATGAATGTGATTTCAGGAGGATAATATTCTGTGACTGTGTTGTTGTATGCTGTATCTGTCCCAATGTTCGTACAGGTCAATGTGTAGGTAATAATCTCCCCCGGAGTTGCGGTGGCTGGCGCGGTCTTGTTGAAGGCTATAAAGGGATAAATTATTATCGTCGTCCAGTTCGACCAGATCCGGCCTAAATCATAATCCAGGTAGGCCTGGTTCACTAACATTCCGGATGCTGTGGGGCTAATCATTACGGTTACCATTATCGAACCCGAGGAGCCGGGTCCAATATCTCCAATCATCCAGACATTATTTGGTATGGTAGGCACAGGTATCGCAGACACGAAAGTCACATCCGCCGGATAGATATCAGTGATGACAACATTATTTGCCACATCAGTCCCGATGTTCTGATATGTCAACGTGTATGTAATTAATTCCCCTGGGTTGGCAGTGGCCGGCCCAGTCTTTGTCAGAGCCATTAACGGAATGCCCGATACTACAGTAGATACCGTATCTGAAACAGGCAGTTGCGGGTTCCCCAGACTATCGTTGTACTGGGCTTGCACGAAATTGACTAACGTGCCAGAGGCGTTTGCGCTTATCTGGACGGTGATGACTATCACGAAACTACCGCTTGAAGCCAGTGTCGGAATCATCCAGATATCATTACCAATCGTGGGCGCCGGAGTGGAACTGATGAATGTTACGCCTGCTGGGTAGGTGTCCGTAACAATGATGTCATATGCCGAGGTATTACCAACATTGGTACATGTGATGGTGTATAGGATTTGACTACCGGGGGCAGCATTCGCAGGCCCGGTTTTATCGATTGTCAGCAGCGGTGATACGTCGTTGGCAAGAATCCAGAGGCAAGCTGCGTTGGAATGTACCCAGTATCCGTTTCCTTCCGACATTATGACAGAGAAAAGGTCGGTTGTGTCGACGATGTACGGCGTTGTGGAAATCCATGTGGATATAATGTCCACAGAAGGTGGCAATGTGATACTGGCTAATTGGGGCGTCGCGCATGGATATCCGACCATGTTCCAGCCCGGGTTGAGCGTTATCTGAACTAATGCGGGATAATCTCCAACCATGCCCAAAGTCAATGCCTGGTCGCCTTCGTTATTTGTGAGATGCAGCCACACACCCATCTGGTTGTTGATATCGGTGAAGGTATTGGTTGTCGCGCCCTTTCGGTATGTCAGCCATACTCCATCGGAATAGGTTTTGGCAACGTCCCAGTCGGTGTTTCCGTCGCCCAGTATCGTGTCATTGAGAATTGTCTGGATATGGCCGCTTACTTCATGGGGGAAGGAAACAAAGACCCAGCATGGTGCGGCCTTTCCTGTAAGATTGATTGAGTAGGGTGTCCCCCCACCAATGCTGATGGTCGGGTCGATGGAGGACTGGGCACCGGCATAGTCGAAGTGCACACTCACGGTCGCCGCAGGGGTAAAGGTCAGCTGCACCTGCAGAAAGTCCACGCTGCATTGTCCTCTTAGATTGCCGTAAACGCCCCAAAGAAGTACTCCGCCGGATACATAGTTGCCCCAATTGGCTGCGATGCTGCGAGCCATGGTGTTATCAGTATTGATTGCAAATGCAAGCGTTGCTCCGACAGTGTCCCAGTTGCTTGTCGCGTAGTTCCAGGCATACATTGTGCAAGTTTGTGCCGCGCTGTACTGAGCTTCGTATATCAGGGTTATCGCAGTCAAAGAGGCAGGGTTGACATTGGTGGCAAACACGCACTTGACGAATATCTCGTCACCGATGCCTGGGTCGAAGCTTGGACCCGCACGCACATCGTTGGCGGTAGATGCTGCTGTGTAGTAGATATCTGTGAATTCTGCTGCGCCGGAACCTCCGCCTGGTGTTGTCAGTTCAACCTGCGAGTTGGTGTTGACGTCGCAGAACCAGACATCGTGCGGTCCGCCTGCCTGGGTTGTTCCGGCGGTTGTAAGAATGGCCGATGTGGCCACGGCTGTGACATCCACCCATATCTCAACAATGAGGCTCTCGCCGCTCGTAAATGAACCGGACAAGTTATCTGCCCAGGTAAAAAGATGGGGGCTGACGTAAGAAAACACATTATCATCGTCATTTATTGTCGTGTCAAGCAGAGTGGGTCCATTCGACCTGAAGACCTTTGCATACAGATTGCCAGTTCCAAAGTTACTGGAAGCTGCTCCGTACAAGTTGAAGGTCCAGAGACCACTGAAGCCCGTTTGAGATATAGGATTCGTTTGCCATCTTCCGACAAGCTGCTGCCCTGGTGCACTTATTGTAAGCGTGGATTGTGAATTCGGGCCAGCATCAACCGGAGCCATGTTTAGCGCGTAGTTTGAGCCGGTGGTCTCAATCTGCAGGTACCACCGGTCATTGAGTATATTATCAACCGAGAAAACATAATCGCAGACATCGCTGCCGCTCAGCGGGAAGCTGTCGGTTGCCGTCACTCTCACCAGATAATTTACCCCGTCAGGCACAAGGTAGGTGTCCCAGGTGTATGTGCCGTCATTGTTGTCGATGCCATCTTCCAGGACCGTCCAGGTGTTTCCGCCATTCTCGCTGTATTCTATAGTGCAATCCAACGTGTTTGGCGGATCTGTGTAATCGATCGCTGTCCAGGTTATCTGGATACTACCCCATACTATATTCTCTGCCGTGTTCGGCGCCGTGACCTGCACCGAGGGCCCGCCCTCGTTCACCTGGAATGTTGATTGCTCATATCCGCCCCAGTTACCTGCCGCATCCATCGCATGCACATAGACAATATGCGTACCTATTGGGATATCGGCTATGTATGTGCCGACAATATCCTCCAGCGGGCTGTCAAATATATCCTTGGCATTCATGCCAGCACCGGTTCCATTGGCGCCAATCGTGTCGATGAAGTATTCGGCAACCGCAATATTTGAATTACCTTTCATTCTATCGTCCGCCCTGGCATCGAAAGCAATGGTGTTTCCCTGGCCGCCCGGTAGTGGGTCAACTTTGATGCTTCCCGCAACTATTACCGGTCCTATTTTGTCCCCGGTCACGCCATTATCGATTGTGAAATTCGCATCCGAGACATCGAAGCCCTTCAAGTTCGTGCCCAGAGCCAGCACCTTTATCCTGTAATTGACGCCGTTCGGGTAGACCGGAAGGCCCGCAGAGGTCCTGGCAGTATTCCATGAATAGCTTGTTGCGTTTCCTGCAAGTCCGGTGGCTTCCACAAGGTAGGATTGGCCGCCGTCCCTGCTTATCTGAATCTCCTGGGTGTTGGCCCCCGTGACGTTCCAAGTTACTGTTTGGGTTCCGGACCAGGTACCGTCCTCGGCCTGGCCATTGTTGTTCAGCACTGTCACGTCAGGATGGTCCTCGCCCATGAGCCAGATGATGCTTCTGTCTGCCACGGTGGCGCGCTTCCAATTGAGGTCGGTGCCGAATACGTTCCCGGGAGTGCCGAAGGTGTTATCGTCCTGTATCATGCAATGGGCAAAGGCCTCGTACACCAGACGATAATTCAAGCTCGGGTAAGCTATCGCCGCTGCATTTCCCCCGCCGGTATATCTGGTGTACGCCCAAGGAGGAGGCACATCCCCGCCCCGGTCATTGACGAGTTCATCAGGCCAGAACCTTCCAGCACCGTATATGTCCTGCTCAAGGTCTATATTGCCGAGGCCGATGCTAATCGGGTGTGTTGTGGCAATTATCTGGAATCTCACGTCCTCGTTACCGCCGCCACCATCGGCATCATCACGCACGAAAGTCGCGCGCATGTAAGTGTTGTACCACGCTACGTCAATATCTGTACCGCCTCCAGGTATATCGCACATGTCCCAGCCGATGTCCTGGCCGGTGATGTAGAATCTTTGTATGCCTGCCTGGTCGAGCCATGACGTGAGTAGGGCTCTTTCTGTTGCGCCCAACTGCGGATATCCTTCTCCCACATCCCAGTAAACCAACTTGGCAGAGTTCAAGGCTGCGAGTGTGGGCAAGCCGTATTTCACTGTCTCCCAGACAATAAAACTCCACCCATAGTACCCAAGAGACAATTCCCAGTCCTTGACCATGAGTTCGCTGGATGCGACATCGCTGTGCTCCTGCACAATCAGCACATCGGGATTATCAACAGTCATGAACATGTAATGGTCGCCGCCGTTGGGGTCGCGTGTTGTGATGCCGCCCATCGAAACAGATTGAACATCGAAGTAATAATTCGTGAACCCAGTAAGGTCGATTATCACAGCTTCATGGTCAAGTACCAGGTCGTTGTCCACTGATGTGCTGGAACCGAGCGCAATCGTCGTTCCGTAGAACACCTGGTTCGTTGCCGGCACATCGGTGGTCCAATGCACGATTGCGGCGGTATTTGATATATCTGTCACATAAACATTGGTTATCATCGGGCTGGTCATATCGGTGGTGACATTCGCATAGGAATCATGGGCAGGGTTGGAATCGGCATATTTCACGCTTATCCAGCCATTGTTCTGGATGCTTATTGCACCATTACCGCTCACTGGTGTGAGCATGTTGATTGGAATTGTTCCGGTGAACTTGCGGGCGTTGGCCGCTATCTCTGTGATGGTCCTTGTTTCAATGTCGCCGGTGCTGCTGGTGAGCTGCACGTTCAGAGAACCGGTCGCCACGTTCGTGTCCTCGACTGTGATTGTCATCGTATCGCCAGGCTTGTAGACCATCTTATCGGTCTTTACCCATCCATAGCCATCTTCGAAGTTTCCTGCGGCTACAAGTGCGAACGGCTGCGGGCCGACCGGAATGTTGGGCGCAGAAATGCGTATTGTCCATTCACCTGCAGCAGGTGTTTTGACTAGTACGGCCTCCACCGGATTTATATGGTCGTAGCCGGCTGGATTCGTTGAATCCGCCTCCCTGCTGGTGGTCCCAAAATTATTGCCGTAATAAATTGTACCTGTTGGACTGATAACTGTCAGATCCAGGTCGTTCACAAGCGCGCCCGAGGTCGCAATCGAGCCCTGATAATCGCTCCACACAAGGGTGATTTCCAGCTCCTGGCCGGATTGTACCCCGAGCTTGTACTCCCGGACCTGATTGGTAAGCAGGCCGTTCTGATTGTCATCGAACCAGATTTCCCTGGCATCTCCGTTGAAGTAAAGGGAATCTCCGGTATCCGCCATCCCCCAGCCCTGGTCTGTGTTCGGATAGTCCATCGAGTGCCCGTTCAAGACATAATCATGACCGTTCGAATATGTTCCGCTTGTGGCATCCCTGGCTCCATTTATCAGCGTGGCCTTGAGCAGGGCGTTGCTCGGAACGATGCCATTGGTCACAACAGGTGAAGCTGCAGTGACAGGATACCAGCCGTCCTTGTAATACTGGGATATCAGGGCCGCGTCGCCGGCGGCAATACCTGTGGAAAGGCTTGTTCCCTGCATAAGGGCATAGGTAGTATCCATAGCGCCGTTTCTATCACCATCGCTGCTCGGAACAGACATCCCGGCATAATCGTTCGTGCCATCTCCTGTCGTCGCCAGGTCAGGTTTCAATCGCCCGTCATTGGTCGAACCCCAGCTGCTGTATGCAGATATCTGCTGCCAGCTCGCTCCAGCTCTGTGGGAGGCCACCGAAACAACATTCTTTGCCGTTGCAGGTGGGCACATCAATGTGGTGTACGGCGGACCGTCCGCCACTGCTGCGCCCCTGTCACCATGGACCGGGAAAACTACCAGATAATCTTTGTTCTGCCACATGTACTGGTCCGAGTTCAATGCATCTTCAGGGTATGTACCTTCCACGAATGTCCTGAGACCTGTTGCTGGGTTAATGCAACTGAGACCCCAGGCGTTTATGTGAATCGAAGCACCGTCGCCATCAGTTATTGAATACATGGTTTTGAGGTCCTGTGAGATGCCTCCGAGGGTGTTGTCGTTCGTTCCGGAACCGTCATCGGACTTGCCGATGTCGCATACTGACAATTTCGCTCCGGGGGCCATGCCATATCTATTGACATTTATACTGCCGACGTACGCTCCGTCGCCTGCGGCAGCGCCTGCGATTGCGGTCCCATGCCCATCGTAATCGACTCTATTGTCCCCCAACTGGTAATATCCGACAATCTTCCTATGGGTGGGAGATGCTCCGATCCAGTTCGACGGCACGTAACCGACATGTCTGAAGTGTTCGTGGTCCGTGTTAACGCCAGTGTCCCCTAAACCGATAATAACGCCAGTGCCAGTGATGCCATGATCCCAGACCGGCGTGCTGGCAGAGACCTTGCTCTGCTCTGTCCATGCAGTATCTGCGAGCAACGGAACATTAAGGAAGTAGGGCATGATGTACTGCACTTCATTGACAAATGTCAGTGCCTGGATTCCCTGGCGAGAAACTTCTGCCCTGACCGAGGAATCTGTTATGCCGAGGACCTTGCCACCGGTTTTGCCGATCAGTGCAGCCAGGTTGTAAGGGTTCTCGTTGTCCTGCAATGTGATTGTTACCACGATTCTGTCCTTCTCAGAACCGATTGACTTGGCCTGCTCGAACAGGTTGGTCCATGATATAAAATCAAGCGAATCCGCGCTTGAAAGGCCGCTTTTGAGTTCAACTCCATCCAAAAGCTCGATGAGGGCCTTGAACTGCGGCTGATAGATGGCCACATTTCGAACGTAAGGAAGTGTCTGGACTTCCGCAAGCGTCCGGGCGTCCATCCTGACCATGTAGGTGTTGTATGGCACGTAACTGCCCACCTTGGCGCCCAGCGATTCAAGGCTTGCCAGCCAATAATCATTTGCAACATCCTGGAACTTGACCAGGTAATAACCGCTGACCCTGTCATCGTACTTTTGGACAGATAACTCGGTCGGAAGGTTCCGCGGACCGTTTCTCATGTCGAACATCTCATTGGCCAGCATTATCATATCGTTCTGTTTGTAGAAACCATTTGCTTGCGGAACATTCATTGGCTGTGAACCATTTGAATCATCCTGTTCGCTAATTACAAATCCTACTGGCAATAACATTGTGAATGCTAATATGATAACTGTGAATTTGCTCCTGCCAATCCCGGCCCACATTGCCCAAAATGTGCTTCCTCTCCTCATGAAATCATCCTCCTTCCTGCCCGAAGGTGAGGTTGAATAGGGATTTCTTAGGTTATTAATGTATCGCGCCGCAATCTCGTCGTTTGCATAATGTCGATTGCGGAAATTCCTCACACGATGATTCTGTTTGATTGTAAGCTGGTGAATCAAGGCGAACGCTCCAGAATGTTTGGATTTAGTTCCCGCATTCACCATTTGTTTGCAAATCGGTGGGAATTCTATGGTGCTGGATTTAGCAATAATTCGTTTCCGCACCATTGGCGAATGCGGCGTTATTGATTGCTGAGAGTTGCATTCACCCTTACGGGAACGGAACGTCCCACGTGCAATCCGTCGGCACTTTCACCCAGTACGCACTTCCATCAGTCATCGTGACATTCCCGAGGTCGGCCCTGTCCTGGATGTACGGCGTTGACGACGTGTAAACCGATACTATGTCTGCATTAGTTCCAGCCAGTGCTGCGAAGGCCGTTGCAGGCGTTTGTGACGGGTATCCTACCATGTTCCATCCTGCATAGAGTTGTATCTGGACCTGGGCGGATGGGAAGGATCCCGAAACACCCAGGGTGAGCATTTCGTCACCGGTGTTCTGGGTGAGATGCAGCCAGATGCCCATCTGATTGTTTATGGTGCTGAACGTGTTGGTCGTGGTACCCTTCCTGTATGACATCCATCTCTGTGAGGTGCCGTCAAACCACTTGGCAACGTCCCAATCCGTGCCGCCGTCGCCGGTTTTGGCATCGTTCAGCACTGTCTCTATGTGGCCGGACACCTGCACCGGGAATGATGTAAACGACCAGCCATTGGCCGGCTTGCCGGCTAGGTCAATCTCGTACGGCGGCTCATAGCCCCCCGTCTCCAGGGTCGGGTCACCCGCGATGTTCATTCCGTAGTACCAGGACTTTGCCTCAATGCCTGATAGGTTGAGGTTGTTGAACCAATGATTGAATGCCTCGCCTATGCAAGCCCCTTCGGACAGCGGCTGGTAGAATAATTGAAATCCCAGCATGGAGCCGGTTTTGGCCGAGCCCAGCGCCACAAGGCCGGACGTGTCCGAAAACACGTAATGGCCTGTGATGTAGCCGCTGCTGGAGGAATAACTGTAATTGGACGCGCCGCAGCAATAGAGGTTGTAGAACAGGGCCTGGGCATTGGAATTGCTGATCTCCGTATTGTAGATGTAATCGTAACCCGCACCGTTCTTGAGAGCATGATAATATATTCCGGTGTGGGAAAAGAGCGAGAGCCATTCGTAATCCTGTGGCAGCCTCGACATATAATCCGTTTTGATAGTCTTGGAAAGTTCCTTCACCAGGGTTCTGTCTGGGTAGGCCAGCCCGACATTGCCGCTCCACTCGTCCGCCCAATCATACCAGTCATCGTCCACATAGACCAGCGCCCTATCCTGCCTCGTGGTCAGGCCCCGTGAGTAATAATCCACTTTCTCTATGTAATTCTCTATCAGCACTTGCTCGGTGCCGAGGGAGGACAAGGATTCAACGAACAGGCGTCCGACCCATATCTCTGGCTTCAGGTCCCCGGTCCCGGCCAAGTGCGAGGGGTAGGGGTCGCCCATGCTGCCTCCGCCACCGCCGTCCCAGGTGCCGTCCAGGTCCATGTAAAATAGGTCTATAGGGAAGGTCTCCCAGTAATCTTCTCCAAAGCTGGGGTCGTTGAGCATCTTGTACCAGGCCACGGGAATGTTCCCCACCAGGATGGCACCCACCATACCCAGGGAATAGCCGTTCTGCAGAGTTGTCTTGACCTGCGTGTGGGTGGTCCAGGAATCGGACATTATTTCAACTTCGTAAGGGGCATTCCTGCGGTGTTCGATGTCGTATTCGAGCAGGTCAATGCTGTCCGGTATGCTTGCATAAAGGTTGCTCTGGACGATTATGTAGACGAGGCCGCCGGATGTCCACCGGGGGGATTCGGGCGGTTCAGCTGAGGTTGTTACCACTGGTGGCAGAAGGCCGGTGCGGCCCAATTGGACCCCGGGCAAATCATGTGATGAGGTTTCCCCGGGCGATGCCAGCGATACAGTCGGCACCAACATTACCATAACTATCATACATACTGCAAATTTCACCATGATTCTTGCCATGCCCTCACTTCCTTGGATGGAATAGCAGTTCCGGGATATTTAAAGGTGATGATGTTTACGGCTGCACGTCCTACGACCCGCAATCAAATTGTTTGCATAATGTCGATTGCGGAAATTCCTCACACGATGATTCTGTTTGATTGTAAGCTGGTGAATCAAGGCGAACGCTCCAGAATGTTTGGATTTAGTTCCCGCATTCACCATTTGTTTGCAAATCGGTGGGAATTCTATGGTGCTGGATTTAGCAATAATTCGTTTCCGCACCATTGGCGAATGCGGCGTTATTGATTGCTGAGAGTTGCATTCACCCTTACGGGTATGGTACGTCCCACGTTGTGCCGGACGGTACGAACACCCAGTAGGCTTCACCATGCGTCATGGTAACGCTTGCCAGGTCCGTGTAATCCTGGATGAACGGCGTGGTCGGCGTGTAAACCGAGATGATGGTCGCACCGGTTCCTGCAAGGGCCAGGTTGGCAGCTATGTTTGTCTCCGACGGATAGCCCACCATGTTCCAGCCCGCGTACAGCGGTATCTGAACCGGCACGGGGGGTAAAGGCCCCGCAATACCCAGGGAGAGCTTGCTTCCGCCGTCTGCGGTCAAATGTATCCACACACCCATCTGGTTGTTGATGGTGCTGAACGTGTTGGTTGTGGCACCCTTCCGGTAGGTGAGCCATGTTCCATTGTACCAGGTCTTGGCCACATCCCAGTCAGTGACCGGATCATCCAGTATCGTTTCGATGTTGTCGCTGACGGCAACAGGGAACGAGACGAATGCCCAATCGCCTGCAATGCGGCCCGTTAGGTCGATGTCATATGGAGTTCCGCCGCCCGGCTCTTGCACCGCATTGGTGTTGGTCTCTTCAACTCCATAGCCATCCTGCCCGCGGACAACGTACCACCAGTAGGTTGCGTCGGCTTGGCCTTTGTTCAAATCGATAAAGGTAAATGTACCAGCTGGAACAGAAGTTACGAGGTGGGCTATGTCCCACGGCCCGGTTTGAATATCTGACCTGTAAATGTTGTACTGAATTATCTCTGGCGGACTTGCCGTCCAGTTGATGGTGTTATGGTCGAGCGGGTTGCCTGAGATTGACCAAGTGAATCCCCCTATATTGGAATTATATGTCGTTGTTCCCCAGAAGAACCTCGAACCGCCTTGTGCGACACCCGCCTTTCGCAAGTAGTAGGATGCTGTCCACTCGTTCGCGTCAAGCTGGGTCGCCCCGAGTTGTTCAGTGACGAATGTCGCTCTGACAGTTGTCGGTGGGTTTCCTGTGTTCACGTACACCCTGACGACTATGGAATCTGTCGGATCAAGCACCGTTTCCGGCGGTGTCCAGGTTGCTGTCCATATGCTAATGGCGGTTCCGTAGGCAATCGCCACTGCAGTTCCGGACGTTATTTCGGTCTCAGTTCCGCCCGAAGTGCGCTTCCATACCCTTATTCCAGCGTACAGGTTAACATTGTTGCCAAGGCTTGCTCCATTGTCCCGTGCGGTTGCGGACTGGGTTGTTCCAAGCAAATAGTACCCGGCCATGCCGCCCTCATCTGTTACTCCCCTCATGAACCTCTGTTCAGTGGTGGCGATGTCGGTCGGCCCCCAATGCTCAACGCTGATGCCCGGCGTTCCGCTAATCGTGACAACATTTGATTCGCTCTGGCCAAGGTCATCGGTCATTCTCACAACATAATAATATGTCATTCCCAGGGTAAGGCCAGGGTCGGTATATGTTGTGGAGGTTCCGCCCCACACCGGAGTTGCGGAATCAACCTCCGCGCCTGAAGGAGCATGGTCGAACCTGTAAACGCGATATGTGATGGGGTCATTTATTTGGAGTGCCGAGTCCCATTCGATGTCCATCGCATTATCCATGCCCAGGTTTGTCACAGACTTTATGCCATCGAACTCGGGCATTGTCCTGGAATTGTTGATGTAGAACATTACATCGCGAATGTTATTGGCGGGATTGCCGTCCGTGCCATGCAGCGTTTCTACGGTTGCCAGATAAGTGCCGGCCGTGGTAAAATTGTAATTCCATGAAAGTGTTTCACTGACCTCTGAAGCGAGACCTCCAGACGTGGGAAGTTGCACCGGGCCGTAAACCGTTGTCCGGTTCGGGTCATTTGCAGTGATTATAAGGTCATCAAGGAAGAATCCAACTGCGGTAACTCCGCCATCGGAAGTGCACCTGAATCGAAGCTTGAACTCCTTGGTCCCCAGGTAATCGGATAAGTCAAGCGTGCGCTGCTGCCAGCTGGCTGCAGCGCCATTATACCGGGTAATATAGTCCCAGGATTGTCCGTTATCTGGGGAACCTTCCACCATTAGGAAATCATAGAATTCTTCGGTATTATAATAGCTCCAGAACTGCAGAGTTGCTGAATTGTAACGTTCCAGGCTAACCGATTGTGTCATCTGCAATGATTGTATCGTGTCATCAGTATATGCAGTTCCGCTCCCGCACCATGCGCTGTAAGTGCCGGCATGTTTCTGAGTTGTGGACCTTTGCCAGACTGATACGGAATTGGCAAGGTCATGGTCGATAATTGTCCATTGATTGGTGAGGTCTGTTTCAATGTCATCCTGGAATACTGTAACCGTGCTGCCAACGCCAAGCTGTTCAATTGTAAGTTGGGAGTTAAATGCCGGTACGGCAACAGTCCCTACATTTGTCACAGTGCTGTCAATCCGGTACTGGCCTTTGGGGAAGTCCCCCATTTCAGTGAAAGGCAACAGGGTTATTGGCGAAACATCATCTGGATATGGAACTTCGACAGTTATCAATGTCGAATCCTTGCTTGTGGGATGGGTGCCGGACGTTGCATTGACCCATATCTTGTAAATGCCAGGTGTTGCTTCCGCCGGAACTGTGATGCCCAGCGTTGCTGCGCGAGTCTCATCCTTGGCCAGGCTCATGCTGGTCGGATTGAGGTTAAATGTCCATCCAGCGATATTGGTCCTGGAAATTGTGTAGGAATCGGCGCTCTGGCCGTCATCGGTGATGTTAAGGAATGCTGTGCCGCTTGTGCCCCCCAGGTTGCGAAGGTCCTGGGTCTCCGGAACGGCTGTTACATGGTCAATGAGCTGGAATTTATTATCCGCAAGCTGGCACATGAGAAGTATTGCAGGTAAATTATCCTGGCAGACTGGTATAACTTTATCCTCTCTGGGGTGGAACAGGTCATATGTGCCAGTTACTGCAGCATCATTATCGTTTACATTCGGGTAAACTTCAATACAGTACGCAAATACACCCAATTCCCCGTAGAGCCAGTCATCGTCACTGCCTGAGGTCGGATAAAGGCCGCTTGATTTTCCGGGTGTGTATCCTGGGTAAGCGCTTCCAGCATTATTGGTAATAACGCCAGCCATGGCATTGGCCACAGAAACTAATGCGTCGTTGTCAGGCGCATCTTCAAATGTCCAGCCCCATGGATAGAGAACAAGCTGGCTGTAACTGTGAAATGAAATTGCAAAGACAAAATTATGCAGCCTGGCGAAATCTCTTATTGCCGCGCTTTCCGGCTCCGAGAACGGGTACGGGCCGCCATAAGTGTCATATGTCGGGTCGGATACCGCACCAGCTGCGCCCCAGAGATAGCCATAGTTCCTGTTCAGGTCCACGCCGTCCTGGGTCTCGCTGAACGTGCCACTGTTGTCGTTGTCGCGCATATTCTTGCGCCAGCCGTACGCTTGCCTAGCATGATTCGCAGGGTCGTCCCCGCCGCCCACAGCGCCATCGTACACGCGGCCGTCCGGGTTGGCGCTTGGAATTACCCATATCTGGCGTGAGTTGACAAGGTTGAAAACGGTGGTGTTTGTCGCATATTGATTAGTTAGAAAACGAAGTGTGTAAAGCGCTATCTCGATTGTCATCCACTCCCTTGCATGATGGTTGGAATTGAAATAAACTTCAGGTTCGTCAGTCTCCTCGATTTGCGGGTTATCAGAGACCTTCATCGCCCAGATGTCCCGGCCCTGCCAGGACTTGCCGATGCTCACGAGCTTGGTTATCTGCGGATAATTATTGGCAATCCAGAATAATTCTGTTTCCATCTCGGTGAAGGAATGGTAGACCGTGGTGCCGTTGTATACGGGCCACGGGTTGTAGCTGATGAGCGGTGCAGGCAGCGGTTTCGATGCCACGGTATCGACGCCCGATATCTCTGCGGAGTCCACATTACCCATCAACACGAAAGGTGAAAGAACCATTGCCAAGCTCAAGCTCACTGCCCACATGGCCTTCGAAATATGATTCAAGTCACAGCCTCCTCAGTTATTGAACCAAGATGAATGTTTTGAATTATAAAGATTGTGGCCGCAATCAAATCGTTTGTAGACCGGCGATTGCGGAAATTTCTCACACGATGAATCTGTTTGTTTGCATATTGATGATTCAGGGCGAATGCTCCAGACTGCTTGGATTTAGTTCCCGCATTCACCGATTGGTTGGAAAATGATGGAAATTCTATGATGCTGGATTTAGCAATAATTCGTTTCCGCATCATTGGCGAATGCGCCGTTTTCAAACGATGCCAGCTGCATTCACCGTGCGTCGTAAATCTACAATCTACAATCTACAATCTACAATCGAAAATCAACGAGAATTGCATTCAACTTGCCGGGTCCGCCAGCGGAAATTAATCATCAAAAAAGATACTCGCACATAATCTATTATACCGGAATGAGGATAAAGCAGGTGCATGAAGATAATCTTCGATATGGGACACCCCGCCCACGTGCATTTCTTCCGGCATGCCATCGCGGAGCTGGAGAAGCGCGGGCACACCGTCAAGGTAACCGCACGGGACAAGGATGTAACGTTGCGGCTGCTGGACGCCTTCGGCATCCCATATGTTGTTCGTCCCACGGGCTGGCGGCCTCTCAATCTTGTACGGGCCACGCGGTTCATCCGCAAGGTCGCCAGAGAATTACACGCCGATGTCCTTGTGGGCGTCCACAATCCTTACATCGCCGGAGCGGCTGTTTCCCTGAAGAGGGAGTGCGTGCTTTTTACCGATACGCCCGGTTCGGCGTTCGTGAACAGGATATCCCTGGAAAAAGCGTCCAGAGTGGTAACTCCGCAATGCCTTGCCGGCCGATTCCCCAACCAGGTCACTTACCCGGGCTTCAAGGAGATGGCCTACCTGCACCCGAAGTATTTCAAGCCCGATTCAGGAGCATTGGCCAGGGCGGGCGTTTCCCCGGACGGGTATTTCCTGGCGCGGTTCATCTCCTGGAATGCGTACCATGACGGCGGCATGGACCGGACCCGGGAAGATGAGAGAACAAGAATAATTTCCGGACTGGGAAAGACCCTGGTGAGCCTGGAGAACTGCGATGACGGGCTTGCGGCCCAGGACCTTCACAGCCTTCTCTCGCAGAGTTCCGGTTGCATAAGCGAGGGCGCCACCCTTGCCAAGGAAGCGGCCGTTCTGGGCATTCCTGCGGCGTACGTGAGTCCGCTAGCAAGTGAACTGCCACCCATCAAAGAACTTGTTAAAACCGGGCGGCTGATGGTATATTCGAACTTTTCTTCTGAGATTGTTCTTTCTCCGAAGAGCGCACCCATGGAGATGTGCAACGTGACGTCCGTCATAATCCGTGAAGTGGAGAAGCGGGATTGACGATTGTAGATTGACGATTGTAGATAAGGCACATTTGCCCCCCTTATGTTCCAATCATCTTGAATGTCTTTCGGACACATAACCTTTACCCTCCTAACCCCTCATCTTGAGATAACATTTCATGTT